>Ga0180437_10005098_pt1 | contig 18162 bp, 20 predicted proteins | sample SS_ome_4_FD_132410 | JGI IMG/M metagenome (GOLD analysis project Ga0180437, IMG submission 132410) | Hypersaline lake sediment archaeal communities from the Salton Sea, California, USA - SS_3_D_1 metaG | ecosystem: Environmental > Aquatic > Non-marine Saline and Alkaline > Hypersaline >... | reverse complement strand
TGCAGAACAAAGGGGTGCCTGGGAGGAGGCATTAAAATTAGATCCTGACAATTATATTGTCAAACTAAGTTTAAAAAAATTAGCTATTTAAGCTATAAGGCTCGTCAAAAGACGAGCCTATTTTTTTATAATAAAAATTTAAGGTAATATTACTAGGCAAGATTGACTCATGATGTTCTTCTTTTTTTGTAACCAAAAAAAGAAGCAAAAAAAGTTTTGGGGTGGCATATTCGCTATAAGATTATGGTACGTTTTTATGCGTTGTTCTTGTCGCTCAGATGCCCACCCCAAACCCCATGTCTCAATGATAACGGTCAAAGCTTTAAATTATTATTTACAGAATGTGGGTTTATGCATTATAATTAGTAATTATTTTAATTGTGGTAATTTTTGCAAAAGGAAAAGCGCGCCGTTTGATTTGGCGCGCTTTTGGTGGAGGAGTTTTTAGTTTTGGCAGCCCTAGCCTTCGCAGGAGATAACCTCGACAGGCGTGGCTTTTTCAGCCGGGCGGGCCCAGACCCGAATGGTGTTATCCGGACGGACTTTCACTTCGGCGGTTTGATCACTGCATTTGATCGGAATTTGGCGAACGGTCGGGGAGCCGACCACTGTCATTGTCGGACCAGGGATTGTCACCATACCAGATTTTTTCTGTTCTTCTTTGGCCTGCTTCATGGCGTGGGCAACCATTTCCTTGAGTTCTTCCCCTGCCTGTTCGTTACCAAAGACAATCATGTTTTCGGTCAGGTCGACCTGCGGGTGCCGATGGTCATTGGCCCGGTAAGAGGGGCGGGGTTGTTCATTGAATTCGTGATACTCACCGTCAGTGGTCAGCACATGCCAGCCCTGATCAGTAAACTCCATGCCTTTAATTTCTTTCAATTCATTCATAATTGTCCTCCTTGGTTGGAAAATATTTATTTAAAATAACAAGATTATCCAATATATAATAATAGCATATTTTTTGACAAATGTCAAGAGTAAATTAAACTAAAAAAGCTCTCCTAAGAGAGCTTATAAATATTTTTACATACCTGTAGCAGATTTTTGAGCATGTTGCTGTGAAGCGCGATGCAAAGTAGCTAACTGATGTTCATCTTGATTTTGAAATACTTCATCAGCATAGGTTGGATACTTGTAACGCCATTCAATTAAAATAACCCACCAACCAGTTTCATGATCATATTCAACAACAATATAATGTTTTCTGGCAGGATGATCATGCTCCTCGTGCCATTTGAGTTGTTCTCGGGCACTTTGCATGACTTCTTGTAATTCTGCCTCATTCTGTGTTTCTCCGTACTTGACTCTGGTTCGGTTAATAATATGCATTTTCTCCTCCTTTATTATTTTTTTCAAACTTAGCAATTAAGAGTTATTTTGTCAATAATTTTTTCTTGACTTATTAAGATTTATGTTTTAAGGTGAAGGATACAAAAAATAAAGGAGGAAAAAATAATGAATAATGATCCCACAAGACCAGGCATTACACCTTGGTCAGAGTTAGAAGGCAGAGCTATTGCCGAAGACATAAAGGAAGCAGAGCAAAGAGGGGATACAGATACAGCAGATGTTTTGCGAACAATAGATGAGTCTGCCCGAGATCTAACAGGCGATGAGCCGCCTGAGTTTTAAAAAATCAACCCTGTACCGTATGGTACAGGGTGATTTTTTTATTTAGCAGTGCTAGCACTGCTTGATTTTAACCATCCCCCTAACATTTTACCAACAGAAGTTAAACTTTCCTGAATTTGTTCGTATTTATCCTCTTTGACTGTTTTTAATTCTTTAGCCATGTCAGCAAAAACTTTTAATGTATCAAGTTTACGTACAGCTTGCAGTAAAGTTTGAAATTTATCAGTTTTTCTTTGGCGACTGGCAATCACTATTAATTCTAAAATTTCTAAAATAGTGATTTCTGCACTTTTTCTTAAAGTATGTTCTTCATTTTTAGATAATTCAGCAATTTGTTCATATAATTCATAAAGCCTGTTTAAAATAGGGAATTTTTCAGAAAAATTATCCAAAATATCTTTTGATTTTTGCATAGTAATTATGGTTAAATTTAGCTAAAATTAGTTAAAATATTTAGTTTTAAAAGGACTTTTTAGTATTCAAGTAGTGGCCAGGCTACTTGACAAAATGTTAATTATGTGATATTATATGATATTGGTAAAGTTGGATTTTTTTTAGGGAAATCACCTTTTGACAACAAAGGAGGGGCGATGTCATATTTTGAGAAAACAATGGTTATTAAAAGGATGATTGAAATGATTGACGGTGCGGTTGGTCGTTGGGCTAACGAAGCCCATGAGATCATCACAAGGGCTCGTGAGGCTGTTGAACGTCACAATGATCAGGATTTTACCAGAGCGCTTCATAACTGGGACCGTCATTTGGTCCAGGCCCCTGAACACGTTTACCGTCAGTTTGTGATGGGTTCGTAAAATTACAATTTACATTTTGATTTTCTGCTTTTTTCCCGCCTCAAAATCCTACCTTTTTTCCCACCCCCAAATCCCCAGACCATGCTTCTGGGGATTTTCTTTTTGCCTTGACAAAAGCGTGCTATTATGATATTATGGAATGTTTAGAATACTTATAGTCCTTTAAATATCAAGCCAATAAGGAGGGATACAATGATACGCATGATCTGTGCTTGTTGTCAAAAAGTTTTAGGATATGTAGAATCAGAATATAATGCTGATAGTGGGGATATTTGTCTTCGTTGTTGCCGGATTCATTATCCTGATTTTTATCAAAGTCAGAAAGATCAAGGATTATTTACTGAAGAACAGATTAAAGAGGCAGAATCACCAATAGAAGTTGTTAAAGATACAAAATTTGTAATTGTCCCAAAGCTCGAGTGATTTATTTCGCTGGGGCTTTTTTATTATAGTAATTAATCTTGACTTTAGTGGATAAAAATGTTTAGATTTATTACATAATCCAAGAAAGGAGGTGATAAAATGAAATATGAGCAATTTAAAATTATGAGCGGGATTAATATTAGTGAGATTGGTGTGTTTGGTGCAGCCGCAACTGTTAAAGAGCAAGCGATTAAGTTCATTAATGAACATTCTCCGCAGATTAAAAACCCCATAATAACTGAAAACTGTATTCCGATTGAAAAAGGTTCTCAATTTATAATAACTGTTACAGTTTGGTGGAAGGAATAACTTTATATATAAGACTCGTTACAAGACGGGTCTTTTTAAATATATTGTTTCCTGAGTGTTTTTGCCTAGTTCCTTTGTCTAATGAAATTATTAAATTAATTTTATACTCCACTTTAGTGGATTAAATATAATAATTTAGTATTTTTTTATTTTTGCTTTTTACTTTTATAAAATAAAATTCCTAAGCAAATTATTAGCAAGCATGCTCCAGCAATTAAATATTTTAGAATTGGTAGGGTTTTATTATTCTGAGCTAAGGTAATATCCTCTTCTTGATTAATATCCTGTTCTTTTTTTAGATCATCTTCAGAACGGGGCAGAACTTGATAGTCTTCATTATTTTGACTAACTATCCCAGTAACTAAAAGCTGATCGCCTTCCTTATAATTAGCTTTAGAAATTTTAGTATTAGTTTTAAGATAGATTTCGGCTTCCCCTGTATTGTCTTGAAAATAAAATCTTGAGCCTGATTTTTCAATTAATTGTCCGCTAAATTGAACTAGATATCCTTCGGTATTTTCACCTATTTCATTGATTTGGATTTGTTTTGGTTCTGGTGCTGGTTGTTGAGACAGAACTTTAATGTCGTCTTGTTGAGCTAATTTAATTCTGGTTTCGCCCTTTGATTCAGTTAGACTGCCTGACACTTCTACTAAGTCACCTATTTGTAAATCTGGCCAGTCAGCTTTATACATATATAACTGAATTCCTGAACCAGCTAAATACATGGTTGTTTTCCCAAAAGTATTAGGTAAGACAGAAACAACCCCTTGAGTTTTGATTTGGGTGCCTTGCTCTACTGTCTTAATGTCTTTTAAATCTATATTAGTAATTGAATCAGGCTTGGCTGTTTTTTCTTTGGTCTCAGAATTAGATTTGTCAGTTGTTTTTGTCTCTTGGCTGGTAATGTTTATTTTGTGATTTTGGCTAACTGTAAATTTCCCGTCAGAAATAGTTAAACTAATTTGATAGTTGCCTTTTTCTGAAAATTCATACTTTAAGATTTCATTATTAAATTCATCATCTTCAATTTGCCAACTAAAATTTAATAAATTGTTTTCATAATCAAAGGAATCTGAGGCATCACAAATTATTTGTTGTTTTATTTTAGCTTGTTTAGGACAGTAAATATTAATAATCGGCGGGTGGTTAACAGGGATAAATAAATTATGTTGCCCTTGAGTTGCTAAAGAAGTCCACTGCCATTCGTTTTCATAATCAAGCGCATAAGCAGCGTCTTCTATTAATTCCAGTTTTTCTTTGTATTTTACTTTTTGAACAATTTTATTTTCAGGATCAATTAATTTTAATTCATCTTGGTCATTATTTAAGGCAATACCACTAATATTTCTGGGAATAGTAAATAAATAGCCTGGTTTTAATAATGTGTCAGTAAAATCAGCTTTTGATATTTTGTAGAGCATTTTATCTTTGTCTTGAATTTTCCAGCCAGCTAAATCAATCACCATCTCACTGATATTTTTTAATTCAAGCCACTCATTATTAATATCAGAGCCAGGTGGATTTGGATAAATTTCATTAATAATAATTGGGCTGTTACTTTTTTCCTCTGTTTCTTCCAAAAATTTTTCCTGCTCTTTATTTTCTTCCTCATTTATTTCCTCTTCCTCTTCTGATTCTTCTAAAGTAATAATATTAGCACTGCCTTTGGTTGGAGTTTGAGTAACTACAAAATCAGCTTGATTATTATTAGAATTTGCACCGTCTTCAAGCCTGGCAACTGAAAAAGGGTCTGTTGCAGTCGGTGCATTGTTTTCTGAAAATAAATTGGCATAATTGCCATAATAAACTAAATCAATCTGATTACCGTCTTGATCCTGTAAAATTATGGCATCGCCACTGTTATTTAATTTGCCTTTAGGTGCTTCAATTATAAAAAATGGATTATTGGCACTGCCATTGATTGTGCCTTCAAGTGTAGTGCTGGTGTCAGACCCGTCTACAATCTGCCAGCCAGTTAAATCAATAGCATAAATATTATTATTATAAATTTCAATCCATTCATCCTCACCACTGACAGGATCTGCCACAAACTCATTGATAACAATAGAGCCAGCCACAATACGCTGATTATTTGTTGGCAATGGGTTATCATTAGTCTCTTCGTCTCCAGGTTCATCATTATTTTGTTGGTCAAATTGATTAGTTTGGCCGGCGCTATTATCAATAGCATGAACTTGCCAGTTGGTTTCTGAATAATTATTTGAACTTAAATCAATCCTTTGTAAAGATGTATCAGGGCAGGGTAAATAAGTAAATAACTCAATAATTTCCCCGGCTGAATTTTTTAAACCAATTTCTTCACCATCTTCTCGTAAAGATGTCCAGGAACTGTCTATAATTGTGCCAGGAAAATCAGGATAACTAGTTAAAAAATTATCAGCCACATCAGCAATAATTGCATATTCTTGCGCTTCAATAATTAAATCATTTTGAAATTCGCTTAGGCCATGATTGGTTTCGTTCTCATAAAATTTCCAGCCAGTTAAGTCAATTGCTTCACTGCCTTTGTTATAAATTTCAAGCCACTCATAATTACTGGTTTCATAAGCAGCGATTTCTGTAATAATAATGTCTGTATCAGTTGCTGCTGCATTCTTTTGCCAGACAAAAAAGCCTAACAAGACAATTGTTAGGAATAATAATTGTAGTTTAATGTTTTTCATAATTTCCCCCTGTATCTGTCTCAAAAGACAGATTTATTTTTTAGATGCATTTTTACAATAGCAGGGAGGTTAATGGCGTCAAATTAAAACAAGAAAAATTTTTGTTATAAATTTTTGAAAATTTGTCCACATTTCGCGGTATTGTAAGGAACGGCTTAAAACCGTTCCTTAGGCATCTACCTTGTTATCGGTATTTAACAGAATAAAAATTTTTCTGTGGATAGGTTGACAAACTTATTAAGATTTAGTAAATTAGATTATTAATGGACGAGACCGGTGTTGTTATTATTAACGGTTCATTAACTGTCCATTAAAAAATTTTGCGGACGAAAATAAGTTTGTTTGATAAACGATTCTGAGAGTGTCCGTAAAGATGGGCGAGACGATGTGGATAATGTCTTTTTATAAGACGAAATAGCAAGTGTCTCACTTTTTTAACCAGCCTCTCGTCAGAGGCTGGTTTTATTTGACAGGGAGAAGAAAAAGTGCTAAGGTAGGTTATTAAAGGAGACGACTGTATCTGTGTTATTTTAACGAGAAGTAGTATGTCTTCTTTAATAAAATATTTTTAGGTGAGAAGATGTAAAGGTTGTCTTTAATTAGACGAGAGACAGTGTGTCTCACCTTTTTTACTTGAGAAGGTTGTAATAATTAAGAAAATATAGTTAGATAAATGTGGGTGAGACGAGGATGGGGATGTCTTTAGTTAGACGACTGTCGAAATGTCTCACTTTTTTTATCACGTCGCTCGCGAGCGACGTGATTTATAGACTTGACTGTTTTTATTGTTTCTGTTAAGATGGATAATCTGGCCCCAAAGGGGCCACTTTGGGGGTGAGACGAACGCCATATTGTTTTTTATAAAACGGGAATCCTAATGTCTCGCCCTCTTTTCCTTGACTTTGGCAGCTTATTAGCTAAATGCCAAATTAAAGAAAAGGGGACGGACTGCTGAGTGTCTTTTTAACGAAAACAAATGTGTCCCCTAAAAATTTTGCGGACGAGATTGGGGATGTATATACAAAAAGACAAGTGTTCGCGAAAAATACTTAGCACCACAATGGGTGCTGGGTAAGGGTGAGGCGGGGTTTTTGATGTCTTTTAAAAGACGAAGATGATACTGTCTCACCTTTTTTATCTACTTGATTTGGGTTTGTTTTATGATAAGGTAAATTTAATGGTGAGGCGAAACTTCAGGTGTCTTTTTAGACGAGAATAACCGTGTCTCATCTTTTTTACTTGAGAAAGTTGTAATAATTAAGAAAATATAGTTAGATAAATGTGGGTGAGACGAAATTGGAATTGTTTTTCAGTAGACGAGCAATTAAATGTCTCCCCTTTTTTAGCCAGCCTCTCATAAGAGGCTGGTTTTATTTGACAGGGCGAAGAAAAAGTGCTAAGGTAGGTTATTAAAGGAGACGACTGTTGAAATATTATTTTAATGAATTAATATTTGTCTTCTTTAATAAAATAGTTATAGGTGAGGCGGGAAAGGGGGTGTTTTTAAATAAACGATTCGCCTCATGTCTCACCTTTTTTAACCAGCCTCTGGCGAGAGGCTGGTTTTAGTTCTCTTGACAAATTATTTTTTTTTTGTTAAGGTAATGTATTCTTTGAAATGATAATAATGCTCTTCCCAGTGCGAAGTTATTGTTTTGGCTTGGCTAAGGCTGGGCAAAAACGATTGGTGTAATTGCTCACGTAAGGAGGTAAAAGAATGGGCAGGATTATTGGGATTAGACACCGGATTAAATTTGACAAAGAAGGTAATGCACGGCCAACAGAATTGTGCTTTGCTATTGCTGACCAAAAAGTCCAGAAATATAAGCTGGAAGATGAAACAGCCGAACTGGACTGGGTTTTGGGTAAGTATCCGACCAAGTACAGAAAACCTGAAGATGGAGAAGACTTGAGCCAGTTTGCTGAACATCAGATTAAGCGGAAAAAAGACCAGACTGTCACTAAAGTGCCAGCTGAATTTGATGGTTTGCAGCCTGGTGATACTGTGGTCATGGTGTTGGGTGGGTCTGGTGACTATTTGGCTTATGCGATTTCAGTTCAGGCTGATAAAATCGGGGCCAAGATTTGCAGGGTTCCGCCTTTTACACTTAAGCAATTTCGGGGAGAAGATAAAACTGATGATGCTCAGCACTTAGTTAATCTTTATATGTCTTCACCTGAAGTTTTTCAGGAAGTTTCCCCGCGTGATCGAGAATTCATGTTACTGGGTGTGCATTTTCGGGGCTGGAAAGATGCCCAAAAATCAAGGATTGCTTGCGAACAAAGGATTGGTCAGGCAGTCATTGGCGAATCTTTTTGCTGTGCAGATGGACTTTTCCCCCAAGGGTCTATTAAAAAAGCAGCAGAAGAAGCCAAAGCTAATGACCAAATATTAAAGAACATGGAGGCAGAAGAAGCTCGCCGGCTTAAAGCCATGGCCAAACATGTGGAAACCATGGACATTTTCCAGCAATTGTTTGCGCCCATAAAAGGATGTGGCCCCAGGATTTCGGCGCGGTTGCTTGTTGCCATTGGCGATATCCGGCGTTTTGAAACAACTTGTCGGTCTGATGGTAAAATGAGCCATGGTTCAGCCAAACTTAAGAGCTACTTAGGTGTTAGTGTTAATCCTGACGGAACTTTTCGTCGTAAGCGTAAAGGTCAGGTTGCTAATTGGCATAATGAGGGCCGGTTAGCCTTGTACTTGGTGGTTGACCAGTTTATTAAAAATCCTAATTCTGAATGGGGACAGCGTTTTAGGCAGATTAAGGAGGAAATGCGCAATAAACATCCTGAAACATTGTGCAAAACCTGTTCAACTCCAGAAAAGCCTGTACGCTGGGAAGATTGCCAGAAAAAAGGCCATAAGCGCATGTATAATGATGGCCATATTCATAACATGGCTATTTGGCGGACAGCGACTAAGTTTGTTGAACACCTTTGGAAAGAGTGGACCAAACTAGAGAATAAGCTTGCGCAAAAAGAAGGGATTATCCCTGAACTTCCTGTTAGCCCCCAGTCTAAAGGTGAGGCAAAACAGCCATCAAGTCAAACAGGCTTGATGTAATAATCAAACCAAGCCCGTACTTAAATAAGTGCGGGCTTTTTAATTGAGTTGACATAATAATTCATATTTGTTAGAGTAATGGATTAATAGACGTGGCTATGAATATTATTTTTAATGAATGAGTCGTTGTCTATTAGAAATTTTAACGTACAGTGAGAAAATTGTTTTATAAAAGATCTAGATCTTGTACGTTGAAATGGGTGAGACGGTTTAAGGAGTGTTTTTATAAAACGATTTAAGCCATGTCTCGCCCTTTTTTATTTCTTGACTGATTTATATAATTATGTTAAGGTGTTAAATCTGGCCCCTTTGGGGGTGAGACGGGTTGGATAGTGTCTTTTATTAGACGTAAACAATGCTGTCTCACCCCCTTTTCTGTGATTTTCTCTCTTCGGGGTAGCTAAAGCTTTTAGGCTTTAGCCTGAATTTTATAAAAAGGCATAAAAGCCTTTTTTACCCGGAATTTAAGATGAAGCCAGAGAAAAGGGAACGACCTGGAAGTTGTCACTATAAGACGAAAGAAAATATGTTCCTCTTTTTAATTATGCGGACGGAAAGGTACATGTTTAGTTAAACGAAGATATTTTTGTCCGTAAAAAATGCTCAGCACCACCATGAGTGCTGGGCAAGGGTGAGACGGGGATGATAGCGTCTTTTATTAGACGTAAACAATAATGTCTCACCCCCTTTTCTGTGATTTTCTATCTTCGGGGTAGCTAAAGCTTTTATGCTTTAGCCTAAATTTTATAAAAAGGCATAAAAGCCTTTTCTACCCAAAATTTAAGATGATTCCAGAGAAAAGGGAACGACCGGAAGGTTGTCACTATAAGACGAAAGAATGTGTGTCCCCCTTTTTAATTATGCGGACGACAAGGTACATGCATGTTTTTGCGAAGAAAAAGTTGTCCGTAAAAAATGTAGCACCACCATGGGTGCTGGGCTAGGGTGAGACGAGAATGATTTTTTCTTTGATAAGAAGATGATGTTCATGTCCCACCCTTTTTTATTTATTTGATATTAATTTTTAATATTAAAAAACGGCCCTTCGCATTTAGCTTTTTTAGGTAAAGCTTAGCTCAGGACCGTGATTGTTTAGTAGATGAAAGGCACGACACTAACCGTGAGAGAAAAACCCCAGATAGTGACTTCAGCATCTTCATCATAAAACTCAATGTCATAATTTTCGTAGAAGATGTGAATATCTCCCATCAGTAAATAATCAAAATAAAAGCCTTCAAGGTCAAAGGGCATTGTTTCAGCACCGATAACATATCTGGTGCCAGTGCCTTCCCAAGAGTCACCACGAACTTTGTCATGGTCATCCCAGCGATAATGACCGTTTTCAATGCGAAATTCATTAGTGGGGTAGCCGACTTCAAAATAAAAGCCGATATCAAAATCATTAATAAAGTATTCAATACCCCAGACAGGGATTTGTGAATGGGCACCGTTTTGGAAAATAGTGTAAGCGTATGATTCCCCGCCATAATCGCATAATTCTTCAGTATAGAATTCATTACCAGGATTAAAGCGGTAATCATAACCGGCATAGATCATTAAGCGATTATAACCAATACCTACCCTACCCCCAAAAGTAAAAGCAATGCTAGCAGCGTTTTCCAAATTAGTGTCAGTATACCCTGTGCTGCTGTCATCAGGGTGAGCATAAGTTCGCTCAATGCGATCTGATAAATCAAAAGTGTAGAGCATAATATCTGCACTACCTCTGACATTAAGTCGGAGAATCCATTCATCATCAAAAGCAGAAGTGGTGTAGAAATTGCCGAGATCAATTGTTCTGGCTTGAATTTGCAGGGGAGCCAGGATAAAAAATACTAGACTACAGACAATACTTAGTTTTCTCCCAGACATTTTTTACCTCCTTGTTTGTCAGGAAATTAGCTTTGATTAACTGTTTTACTTTATAAAAAGTGCTGATTTAAAAATTATTTTAAGTCTTATTTTATCTTGAACAATAAAAATTATTTTGTCAAGAGATTTACTATTAATAAAAATCCGGTCATACGACCGGATTTTTAAAAAAGAACATATGTAAATAATTACAACACAGCATCTTTAGCTGCTTTGGCAACACGGAATTTAACAACAGTTTTTGCCTTGATTTTAATAGTTTCACCCGTTGCTGGGTTTCTGCCCATACGTGCTTTACGATGAACTTTAACTAATTTACCAATACCTTTTAAAGCAAATTCTCCACTTTTTTTAACTTCTTTTAAAGCCAAGTCAGTTAAAGCTTCCATAACTGTTTTGATTTGTTTTTTGCTTAAGCCAGTTTCTGAGGCCAAAGCATCAAGGATTTGAGATTGAGTCATCTTTGCCATGATTGTTTTTTAGATTAATTATTAGATAAGTAATATCTATTATACATGATTTTAAATTAATGATAAAGGGTTGACAAAAAAAGTCTATTATTAAATCATTATAGTATAGTATTAATTACTTAACTATTGATATATTTAGTTAATTAATTAATTCAAGTTATTATGGAAGATCAGAAATTTTTAGAGGAATTAATTAAGATGTTAGTTAACAATCCTAAGGATGTTAAGGTTGTCAGAACAGTTAATGAAAAAGGTGTTTTATTAACTGTTGATGTTAATCCTGAAGATATTGGCAGTTTGGTCGGCAAACAAGGCAAGAATATTACCTCGATTCGCCATTTGGTCAGGATGATTGGTTTGAAGAACAAGTCGTTTGTCAGCGTGAGGCTTAATCAACCAGAAAAATAAAAATAAAATCTTCGAAGATTTTAAAACCCGGTCGTCTGACCGGGTTTTAATTATAAGTCAACTACTTGTTCAAATTTGGGTACTGTCGCTTCAATACTTAAATTATCTTTAACTTTTCTTTTAAGAGCCTCTGCTGCTTTTCTTTCTCCTTGGACAATAAAAATATTTTTAATTGGTTTTTTAATAGTTTTAATAAAATTTAATAATTGTTTTTGGTCAGCATGCGCAGAATAGCCGCCAATAGCTTTGATTTTAGCTTTGTTTTTAATATGTTCACCTAAAATATTGACAACTGGAGTGCCTTCTAAAATTTTCCTACCTAAGGTGCCTTCGACCTGAAAACCAATGACTAAAAATACTGTGTTAGGATTATCCAAGTATTCTTTCTCATGAAATAAAATACGGCCTCCAGTTGACATACCACTACCAGCAATAATAATTTTAGGAGCTTTAGTTTTTATGATATCCTTTGATTCTTGTTTTGTTGGGGTGAAATTAAGACCTGGGAAACTAAAAATATCATCACCAGAGTTTATAATATAACGAGTTTGGCGGTTAAAGAATTTGGAATGTTTTTTATAAACCTCAGTTAGTTTAATGGCTAAAGGTGAATCAATAAAGATAGGAATTTTAGGAATACGGTTGTTTTCAATTAAATCATTTAATTCATAAAGTAATTCTTGGGTTCTTTCCATAGCAAAAGAAGGTATTAACATTACAGCTTTATCAGTAATAGCGTCTTCAATGGTTCTTTCCAGTTTTAATTTTCTTTCTTGTCTGTCTTCATGCAAACGGTCGCCATAGGCAGATTCAATAATTAAATAATCAGTGTGATTAATTTGAGAGGGTGAGTTTAATAGTGGGGTTGGGGGATTGCCCAAATCACCAGTAAATGAAATTTTCACTTTTTTATCTTTTTGTTTAAGCCAAAATTCATACATGGTAGAACCTAAAATATGCCCAGCTTCTTTTAAGCGGAATTCGACTGAATTATTTAATTTAATTTTTTTATCAAATTTATACGTTTCTGCCAGACTAGTCATTTTTTTTACATGCTGTTCTTCATATAATGTTTCTTTGCCTAATTCTTTAGCTTCTTGGGCCAGTAAATGAACACTGTCAGCTAAAGCAACTGACATAAGATCTTTAGTAGGAGGACTGCAGATTATTTTACCTGAAAAACCATCTTTAATTAATTTTGGTAAACGGCCGCAATGATCTAAATGAGAATGAGTAATAAAAACATAATCAATTATTTTAGGGTCAAAAGGAAAAGGCTCATAATTAAGTTCTGTTAATTCTTCACTCCCCTGAAACATGCCGCATTCAACAACAATTTTTGTTTTACCAACTTCCAGAAGATAATTTGCGCCTGTTACAACCTTAGCACCACCATAAAAATGTAATTTCATAATGTTACGAATTTACTAATAAAATACGAATTTACGAATGTTGAAATTGAAAGACATTTGTATATTTGTAAAGGATTCGTAGTTTCGTATTATAATTATAGCAAAGAAAAAGAAAAGAGGTGAACTATGTTCACCTCTAATCGAATTTTTCGATCATTATGACCGTCTGGTCATTTGTTTAAGGAATGTGGTGCCCCGAAGGGCACAGTTAAATAAATTTCAATTTGTCCTCTTGTTGCTGTTCGTCAACACAAACCTTGTTTTTTTCCATATTTCCCCCTTCATCATTTTGCGGTTTTTACTTGAGAGCCTTGTTTCCTACCAGCAATGGTCAGCGACCATTTGCGCTTTTACCGAGCTATGTTCTCTTTGAGCTACGGATAAAAGCGCCTCGCGCTTTTGGGAAAGTTTTTCGCCTGGATTTTTTGACCGGTGTGTCCTTTGTTCCTTACCATTTACAGCCTCCTTTGCAAAAAGATTTCCATCTTTGACACCGAAGTGCCTCCCCTCAACCATTTATGAAAAAGAAGAAAACTATTATTAATTATAGGCAATTAAATTTTACAGGTCAATGGTTTTGGGGATAAGTGAAAAGGGCGGCCTTTGGCCGCCCTTTTTGATTTTTCAACCGCTTATTCTTACGCCTTGAAAGTCATCCTTGAGACAATCATTTTTGGGTCCCTCTCTTTTCAGTTAATTAGGCCAGAGTTCTTTTCCTTCGAGTTATCCGGCCCTATGGTTGACGGTGATCTTGGCCATTTTCTTGTCGGCCGCTTTTTCGCCCATTTGCTCACTCTGGAGCCTTCTTGCCATTGTTTTCGGTCCTGCTCGCGCCATAATTGCCCTCCTTTGTGTCCGGTTAGCGTTTTGTGCCAAAATAGCACCCCTTTCCTTATTCATTTTTTATTATAGCAAGATAAATATGACAGAACAAATAAATGTGGATAAAAAAGCCCCGCCTAGTTATTCAACCGGGCGGGGCTGCTACATATATTATTTTTTCTTTTTAGTTTTTGTCTCTTTTTTCTTGTCTGTTTTTTCTTCTTTTTTTTCTTTAGCTTCTTTTTTAGGTTTTTCTTCTTTTTTCTTAGTTTTAACTGGTTCTTTTGGCGCTTTTTTTTCTTTAAGTGCTTTGAGACTTAGGCCTAGGCGATGATTTTTGGGTTCAATTGAAATAATTTTAAAGTTTATGATGTCGCCTGGTTTAGCAATATCATCTAAATTAGTAATAGGTTGATTTGACAATTCTGAAATATGAGCTAAACCATGAATATCATTATCAAGCTCTACAAAAAGGCCAAAAGGATTAGCTTTTATAACCTTGCCTTTTACAACATCACCAATTTTAAATTTTTCAGCTACTTTATCCCAAGGATCTTTTTGCAATTTTTTTATAGAAAGAAAGATTTTAGTACTATCAATTTGGATAATTTCAGCTTCAACTTTTTCACCGACCTTCACCACATCGCGAGGATCATCAATTCTTTGCCAGGCTAATTCAGAAATATGAACTAAACCTTCCATTTTTTCACCAAATTCTACAAAAGCCCCAAAATCAGTTACTGCTGTAATTTTACCTTTAATCTTGTCACCGACTTTATATTTGGCAACTGCTTTTTCTTGGCTTTCTTCCCAAGCAGCTTTTTCTGAAACAATAAGTTTTTCTTCTTTTTCATCTGCATCAATTACTTTAACTTTAAATGATTTGTTAATATATGATTTTAAGCGTTCTAGAATTTTAGCTTTATCACCGCCTTCTACGCGTGGATAATGTTCTGGAATAAGCTGAGAAACAGGTAAAAAGCCAATAATATGACCAATTTTGACCATTAGACCGCCTTTATTAGCGTCCGTGATTTTTACTGGTATTACTTCTTGGCTTTTCATTAAATCTCTTAGAGATTGCCAAGCTTTTTGTTGTCCAGCATAACGAAAAGACAATTCCATTTCACCATTTTCGTTTTCTAATTCAATAACAGTGGCTTCAACCTTGTCGCCTGTTTTTAAATTGCCGTATTCTTCTGATTCATTATATAGTTCGCGACCGCGCACAATACCAGTTTTTATACCATCAAGATCTAAACGAACTTCAGCTTTTGAAGCATTAATAACAGTACATTTAATCACATCACCGACTTTTGGCAGTTTTAAATATTTTGAATCTTCTAATAATTTAGCAAACTCAGAACCTGCTTTTTTATCATTAGATTTTTTTTCTTCTTTTTTTGCCATATTTTTATTGTTGTAAAATAAAAAATTTCCCCTTAAAAAGAGGATTTCTATTTAAGGTTAACCTACAAAAAGCTTTTTAGGTGCTTAGAGTAAGTCTCTCCAAATGAGAGTTAATTAATGGTATTTTGAGTTTAGCTAAAAAATGAAAAATTGTCAAGATTGATTTGTAAATAAAAGTATATTAATTTTTTTGTTCAGATATCTGCCATAAAAAGTCATATAAACTTTTCATGCTTTTCACAATCTGTTCATGTTTTAACACGACTAGAAAAGGTGGATTACCAGAAAAATGAATTAATTTATCTTCAATTAACCATAATGAGGAATGAATTTTAATATCTTGAGGGAGTTCTTTAATTTGGATTAATTGCTCTTTAAGCTTAAAAGGTAAAATTTGTTTAAAGCTGCCATAGGGAACTAGTGTTTGGGTAACAATACCTTTTTTCTTTTTTTGTTGATAAAGAATTTTCCGTACATGATCAGAATAAATTTTGGCATAATTAGCTGCACCAGGAGAATCAATTGTATAATAAATTGATTTTTTGGGTAAATTACCAAGAGTTTTTACTATAAATTGTTTAATACTGGTTTTAGAATCATAAACCTGCGCAGCCGGAAAATGAGCTTCAGTGCGATAAAGGCCGGTTAAAAGATTGTTTAATTGGGCTGCAATAGCAATTTTGTTTTCTAGTGAAGCAGAAATTGTTTTTGGTGATTCAATCCAATAATAAGTTGTGCCGCGATATTTATTAGTTGTTAAATAATTGTCTTTACTTAACTTATTTAAAAGTGAAATAACAGTAGTGCGGGGCAGGTCAATTTTTTTAGCAACTTCAACAGCCTTAGCTTCTCCAAGTTGAGTTAAAGCAATATAAACTTTAATTTCATTGGCTGTAAATCCTAATTCTCTTAAATAATTTTTAATTTGTTTAACCATGGTGTTACGAAATTACGAATCTGTTACGAATATACTAATGTCATACATATTTAAAATTTGTATATTAGTAATTAGTATAATTATTGTTGTCGAAATAGTTCGTCAATCTTTACTTGAAATTTATCTAATTTTAGATGATTTGTCAATAGTGTGTAAAAAATAGGCAAATTTTTGCTTGTTTTTTTAGTTTTTAAATAATAATTAAAGTAGAACATTGAAAAATAAAAAGGAGGAAAGAAAAATGAAATCAATTTATGTGTACCCAGGAAGTTTTTGTCCGCCAACCAAAGGGCATGTCCATGTCTTGCATAAAGTCTCTAGGCTTTTCCCTGAGATTATTGTGCTCTGTTCAGTCAATCCTAAAAAGTACGATGTTTGGTTTACCCAGCAAGAATCAAAAAAGTTATGGCAGACATATCAGCTGCCAAGTAATTGTCGAGTTGAAACTTTTGCTGATTTTAGTCAGCAGGATATTGATTTTTCCCGCATTATCATGATTCGGGGCATTCGTCATGAGATGGATATGCAAGAGGAAAAAGATGTTATGCTTTTTAACATGAAAGAGTTTGGGCTAGATAAATTCTTTTTCCAGATTTGTGAACCAGAGTATCGGGAAATTTCCTCAACCAAAGCCAGAAGAGCAGCTTTGGAAAGAAATTATCAAGAATTAGCCAGAATGGTTTCGCAAGAAGTTTTCAAGGCTTTATTGCTTAAAGTAGAGGAGGGTAAAGCATGACTGAAACATTTGCTGCAGTTGTCTTAGGACATCTGGCCGGTGATTATTTGGCGCAAAGTAAAAACATGGCCTTACAAAAATCACAGCCCAGTTGGCAAGGTTTTAAATGGTGTTTGTTGCACTGTCTAATTTACACTACCTGTGTGTGTTTATTTCTTTGGACAATTAATCCCCTAATAATTGTTTTAGTTTTTTTAAGTCATTTTCCAATTGACCGTTGGTCTTTAGCCAGCAAATGGCTGAAAATGATCAGAGGCAGGGATTTTATTAATGCTTATTTACAAAAACAAGCTTTTTGGGAGATTGATGTCTCTTTTTCCTGCTTGGTCTATGCAGTAGTTGATAATACCATGCATTTAATCTTGTTATGGCTAATAATAAGATTTGCGTAAATTAAAAAGCCCCGAACAATATTAAGTCCGGGGCTTATTTTATAAAATGTCAACGTTTAACTAAACATTAACCATTGAGGTTTGAGAATAAGAAGTATGCCTAGGATTAATATAATTATTCCGCCAATTAAATTAGAATAACGAGTATATTTTGTGCTTAAACCAGTTGCTTGTAAAGTGACCATGGCGACGACAAAAACAAACATATCATCAAGCATGAAAATTATGATATAAAGGATTAGTAACAGATAATATTGCCAAGCAGGTAAATTTGAAAGAGATAAAACATTTGTATAAATAGCAGGCAGACCAGCAGAGCAGACCAGTTCAATTAAATTAACAGCAAAAGCAATAATAATTATACCTATTAATGCCAGCCAAAATTTATCAATTTTAGTAATAAATTTTAAATTAGTAAAAATTCGTTCTCTTCTTTCACCTTTAACTACTTTGCAACCAGGCCGGTTTTTGTAAAATTCCCAAAGATGATAACCACCACTAGACATTGCCACAAGCCCGATTATAATTCTGACCCAGAAAATAAAACCAATAAATAAGAATAAATTAAGCCAGGCAGATAAAAAGAAAAAATAAATTGCCAAAAAATAATAATAAGGAAAAGAAATTTCTGGCTACATCACATAACACTGCATAGCCGGTTCAGGCTTTTTACAAAAGCCCTCTCCCAAATTGCGCAGGTGTAGCCTATCGGCTATTATACACCTGCGCAACTTCGGCTATGCAGGAACGTTATGCAAAATTCCGCTCCG
>Ga0180437_10005096_pt1 | contig 18165 bp, 17 predicted proteins | sample SS_ome_4_FD_132410 | JGI IMG/M metagenome (GOLD analysis project Ga0180437, IMG submission 132410) | Hypersaline lake sediment archaeal communities from the Salton Sea, California, USA - SS_3_D_1 metaG | ecosystem: Environmental > Aquatic > Non-marine Saline and Alkaline > Hypersaline >... | reverse complement strand
GTCTATGGGGCGGTGACGCGGGCGGTGGAGACGGCGCTGGCCCCCTACCCCCGGCAGGAGGGATCCTTCCCCGCGCTGGCCTGGCCTTTCGCTGGGGTGCCCCTGGAGCCAGGGACAGTACGGGAGGGACAGGCGGACTACGTCGCCGGCGACCTGGAGTCGCTGGGGCAGCTCCACAACGCCTACGTCGTCGCCCGCAGTTGGGAGGGGCTGATCGTGGTGGACCAACACGCCGCCCACGAGCAGGTGCTCTTCGAGCGGCTGGCGGGCGCCACAGAGGGAGGGACCCTGAGCCCACCAGTGCGCGTCGAGCTGACCGCCCGCGAGGCAGAGTTGCTGGAGCCTTACCTGGGAGCGCTGGCCGACCTGGGGGTAGAGGTGGAACCGTTCGGCGGACACGCCTTCCTGGTGCGGAGCGTCCCGACGCCGCTGGCGGAGCAGGAGCCGCGGGCGCTGCTGGACGCGCTGATGGAGGAGTTGCCGCGCTGCCGGAGGCTGGAGCCCGAGGCGGTGCGGGAGCGGCTGGCGATGAAGGCGGCCTGCACTGCGGCAATCAAAGCGGGCGATATCCTGACGATGGCGCAGATGCAGGCGTTGCTGGACGACCTGATGAGCGCCTGGTCTCCCGCCACCTGTCCCCACGGGCGCCCCGCCTTCGTCCTGCTCACCGTCGAGGAGCTGGAGCGCCGGTTCATGCGGCGATGATGGCCACGCACAAGTTCACAGCCTGGTGACGCGTTACCGCCCCGCTGCGGAAGCGGGGCGGCTTGGATGAACAGTCTGCGAAACCCTACACAGTGGGAACCTGGAAGTCAAGGCTGGATCGTCGCGTCGGCGGGCATACCCGGCTTCAGGGTGTGCTCCGGGTTCGGCAAACGGACCTTGACAGCAAAGACCAGGTTGACGCGCTCCTCCTGCGTCTGGACGTTGCGCGGTGTGAACTCTGCCTCGCCCGCGATGTTCACCACCTCCCCCAGGAACACGCGATCGGGGAACGAATCGACCTTGACCTCCACCTCCTGTCCCACCTGCACGTGCCCGACGCGCGTCTCTGGGATATAGATGACGAGCGTCACATCGTCCAGATTGGCGATGGTGAGCAGCGGCAATCCCGCCGTGGCGGTCTCTCCGGCCTGGGCGCTGCGGCTGGTGACGATGCCCTCCATCGGAGCCGTCAGCGTGAGCTGGGCGATCTGCGCGTCGATCAGACGCACTCCCGCCTCCGCCTGGTGCACCTGCGCCTCCGCCACCGCGATCTCCTCCGCGGTCGAGCCGGCCTCCAGCTCGTCCAGCGCCGCCTGGGCGGCACCCACCTGCGCCTCCGCCAGGCGAACCTGCGTCTCGGCACCGTGGAGCTCGGCCACCAGGCTTAGCGGATTGTCGCGCATAGACAGCAGGGCCCCCAGGTACTGTCGAGCCCCCGATAGCTCAGCCTGGGCCTGGGTCAGCGCTGCCCGAGAGGCCTGCAACTGGAGATCCCAAGTGCGCTTTACGTCCCCTCCCTGATCGGCGTACACGCCGTAATTCAGTTCCATCTCCGCCAGGTCCGCCTCTGCCATCTCGACCTTCTGTTCGGCCAGGCGTACCTGGGTGCGAGCGCCGCTGATCTCGGCGTCGAGCGAGAGCGGATTGCTGATCACGTCGCGGGCGTTGACCACGGCTTGGGCCGCTCCATCCCGTTCGACCTCCGCCTGAGAAACGGCAGCCCGCGCCGCGGCGATCTCCTGCGGACGTGCACCGGCGAGCACGCGGGCCAGGCTGGCCTCGGCGGCTGCCAGCCCGGCCTCGGCCTCCCCCCGCTGGCTCTGGAGCACCGCGTCGTCCAGGCGTACCAACACATCGCCCACCTGCACCTCGTCGCCACGGTCCACCAGCATCTCCACGATGCGGCCTGAGGTCTCTGGCGCTACAACCACCTCCTCGCCTTCGATAAAGCCCGAGGCGGCGATGGGACCCTCGGTCGTGTTGTTTCCGCATCCCCCCAGCAGGACGACAAACGATAGATGGCAAGCGACAAGTGTCAGCTTTGCAGCTACACCGATTCGCCGACTCGCTGATCTCCTGATTCGCCGACTTGTTGATTTGCTCATTCTACTGCTCCTCGGTAACGATCACCGCGTCGGCCGGCACCCCTGGCCTGAGCACGTGGTTAGGATTGGGAATCTCCACATCCACGGCAAACACCATGTTCACGCGCTCCTCCTGCGTCTGGACATTACGAGGGGTGAACTCCGCCTGGTGAGCGATGGCGACCACGGCGCCCAAAAAAGTCCGCTCCGGGAAGCTGTCCACCCGAACCTCCACCTGCTGGCCGATAAAGACGTGACCCAACCGACCCTCTGGCACATACACAGTCAGGGTCACCTCGCTCAGATCGCCCAACGTGAGCAGCGTCGCTCCAGGCGCGGCCAGCTCCCCCTTGTGTATGCTCTTCTCCAGAACCATCCCATCGATGGGCGCGGCGACGACCAGTTTGTCACGCAGCACGAGCAGCGACTCAAGTGCGGCCCGCGCCTGATCGACCTGCGCCTCAATGGTAGCGATCTCCTCCGCAGTGGCCCCTGCGCGCAGCGCATCCAATTGTGCCTGGGCCATCTCGACAGCGGCTTCGGCGGCCAGGTACTGCGCCTCGGCGGCGTCCACCTGGGCGTTCAGCTCCTGGGGGTTGTCGCGGATGGCGATGAGATCGCGCAGCGCGGCCCGCGCTCCATCCAGAGCGGCCTGGGTGGTGTTGACGCCCACCCAGGACTTCCAGTAGGCATTGGGGATGAGGTGAAAACCCAGTTGGAAATTCGGCAGACTGGGACGATACTGTGGAGGGACCTCCTTCAGCTCGTCTTCCGCCTCGTTAATGGCGTGCTTGGCATCCCAATAGGCATCGTGAGCGATCTCAGCGGCGTCCTTCATCGCGGTGGCCTGGGCCAGCCCGGCCTCGGCGACAGCCACTTGCGCCCTGGCCAAGACAATCTGAGCCTCCAGCTCCTGAGGGTTGTCGCGGATGGCGATGAGGTCCTGCCAGGCCCGGTAGGCCCCTTCGCGGGCCGCCTCTGCCTGGGCCAGATCAGCCTCCGCTTTCCGAACCTGCTCCGGACGGGCTCCCGCCAATGCCTGAGCCAGCCCGGCCTCGGCCACGTCCACGGCCGCCTGGGCAACCTCGATCTGGGCGTCGAGCAACGTCCCGTCGAGCCACACCAGCACCTGCCCGGCCTCGACCTCGTCTCCTTCGCCCACCCGCAGCTCGATCACGCGCCCCCCCAGCTCCGATGCGACGGCGACCTCCTCAGCCTCGATGAACCCGGAGGCCATCAGGCCATCGGCCGCAGGTTCGGCCATCGCCATCTCCACCTGTAGCGCCTGCCAGGCATCCGGATTCGTGGCGAAGTAAACGCCCGCCGCGGCCACGACGACGACGACCACGGCAATGATGATGATCGGAACGACCTGCTTGCGTTTCATAACTTACTCCTGTGTACCCACGTGATTTCGCACGTTTGAGATAAAGACGTCCTCCAGCGACGGGGCGATCTCATCCATCGCCCGCACCAGCACGCCCGCCTCGGCCAGCGACTTTTCGATGGTTGGCTTGTACTCCGCGACATCCTCGGCAACTACGTGGATCAGCGCGCCGTACAACGCCACCTCCTCAAACAGTCCCAACTCTCGCAGCAGGACAAGCGCCTGATCCGGCTGCGCACAGTCAATCTCCAAGACCTGTCCCTGCATGTTGTTGAGCTTGATCTCCTCTGGAGCGCCCTGGGCGATGATCTGTCCGCTGTGAATGAAAGCCAGGTCCTGGCAATGCTCCGCCTCGTCCATATAGTGCGTGGTGACGAAAACCGTCGTTCCCCCATCCGCCAGTTCGTACAGCAGGTCCCAAAACGCCCGGCGTGAGATGGGGTCCACCCCAGCGGTCGGCTCGTCCAGAAAGAGCATGTCTGGCTCGTGCAGGATCGCCGCGCCCAGCGCCAGCCGCTGCTTCCAACCGCCAGAGAGGTTGCGCGCCAGTTCCCGCTCGCGCCCCTCAAGACCCGCCATCTCGATGGCGAACTGCTTCCGCTGGCGAAGCTGCCTGCCCCGCACGCCGTAGGTGCGCCCATAGAAGTCCAGGTTCTCGCTCACGGTCAGGTCGTTGTAGAGACTGAACCGCTGGGACATGTAGCCGATACTCTTGCGGATCTCCTCGGGCTGACGCTCGATGTCGTAGCCCAACACGGAAGCCCGGCCCGACGTGGGCCGCAGCAGGCACAGCAGCATGCGGATCGTCGTCGTCTTGCCCGCACCATTGGGTCCCAGAAAGCCGAATATCTCCCCGCGCCGGATGTTGAACGTGACCCTATCCACAGCGGTAAAGTCGCCGAACTTTTTCGTCAGTTCAGTGACCTCGCTGGCATACTCACTCGTCCCCATATTCAGCATTCTCCATCACGCGCCACCCGCCGCGTGTCCCGTTTCCCGCCCTTTGTCCAACCGCTTGCGAATCAGCGAGATGAACGCCTCTTCCATCCGGGGTCGCGTCTGACGTATCCCGTGCACGGCGATACCCGCGCCGCCCAGCGCTTGCCGGATGTCCGACGCACGCCGCCTGACGTCGTCCCCGTCGCCCACAAATACATGCAGCAGGTCGCCGTAGGTCTGCACCTCCAGGACCCCAGGAAGCCCCTCGATGATGCGGCTCGCCTCCCGCAGCCGGTCGGGCCGCAGTTCCAAAAGCTCGCCCTCCACCAGTCCCTTGATCCGCTCCGGCTCGTCGCAGACGATGATGCTCCCCTCGAACATCAAGGCCACTCGCGAGCAGCGCTCCGCTTCGTCCATGTAGGGCGTGCTGACGAAAAGCGTCACTCCCCCCAGGTGAAGCTCGGTCAGGATGTCCCAGAACTCCCGCCGTGAGACCGGGTCCACGCCGGTGGTAGGCTCGTCCAGGAAGATAACCTCGGGCGAGTGAATCAGCGTACAGGCCAAGGCCAGTTTCTTCTGCATGCCGCCCGAAAGATGGGCTGCCCGCCGTCGCTTGAACTCGGTCAGGCGGGCGAAATTCAACAGCCGGGTGATGCGGTCCTCCCGCTCTCGACGCGACACCCGGAAAATGTCAGCGAAAAAGACCAGGTTCTCCATAACCGTCAGGTCACCATAGAGAGAGAACTGCTGCGGCATGTAGCCGATGCGCCTCTTGATCTCCTCCGGCTCCTTCACTGTGTCGAACCCGGCCACGCGGGCGCTGCCCTCGCTGGGGTCCATAATCGCACACAGCATGCGGATCGTCGTCGTCTTGCCAGCCCCGTCTGGCCCCAGCAGGCCAAAGATCTCCCCGCGCCCGACGCCCAGGTCAAGCCTGTCCACAGCGGTCACCTTTTTGAACCGCTTGGTCAGGTTGTACGTCTCGATCACCAAGCCACTGTCTGTCATTTGCTCATCCACTCACTTGCACATCTGCTCATCCGTCATTTGACGGCAGAAACCGGCGCTTCCCGATCATGCGCCATCCCGCGTATACCCATGGTCCTAATCCAGGCGCTTCCTCAAACAAAGAGCGGCCAGCGTATAGAGGAGGACACCCAATACTGCCATTGCCACCACGTGGGGCCACAGATCGGTCAGGGTGGATCCCCTGAGCATGATGCTGCGCACGATCGCCGAGAAGTGCGTGTTAGGCATCATGCGAGCCACCACCTGGACCACGGGCGGCATGTTCTCTACGGGAAGAATCTGGCCCCCAAGAATGCTCTCCAGCATGATCCAAAAGAAAGCAGCCAAGAAAGCCTGACCCTGCGTCTTGGCCACCGCTGAAATCACCAACCCCCATCCCATCTCGACAAAGATGTAAAACACAGCCAGGAGCATCAACAGAACGAGGGGCCCTCGCATCGGCACCTGAATGTAGATGACGACGATAGCCAGTGCCTGTAGGAATCCCAGGAAGGTGACTACCGCTGCCACCACGCCCTTGCTGAGGATCAGTTCGATGGATCGCATCGGTGTCACAAAGACCTGTTCCAAAGTACCTTGCTCCCGCTCCCTGACGGAGGTTTTTAAGGTTCGTTCTACGACGCCGGTTCATCGACCGCGCTATTCCAGCCGCTTGCTGAAGCGTACAGCAGCCAGCAGCATGATCGCCACACCAAAAATGGTCAAGGCGACCACCTCCCAGTACAGGATCTGCAGCCCCACCCCTTTGAGGACGATGCCACGGATAATGGCAAGCATGTAGCGCAGCGGTATCATATAGGTGATGACTTGCAGCCAGGTAGGCATGGCTTCGATGGGAAAGAAGAACCCTCCCAGAAAAATGGACGGAAACATCGTCAGAAATGTGAGCAGCATTGCCTCCTGTTGCGTGTTGGCCACGCTGGAGATAAAGATGCCGATGCCCAGCGACGTGAGCAGGAACAAGGCAGAAAGGCCCAGTAACAACCCCAGGCTGCCTCTGATCGGCACGCCGAACCAAAAGACGCCGATGGCCAGCACCTCCAGCACGTCAAAGAACGAGATAAACACATAGGGCGTGATCTTGGCGACGATCATCTCCAAGGGCTTGATCGGTGTGACGATCAACTGCTCAATCGTACCCTGCTCTCGCTCGCGCACGATGGACATCGAGGTGAAGAGAGCGGTCAGAAAGTAGAGGATCACGCCTATGATGCCGGGGATCATGTAATTCGCGCTCTTCATCTCCGGGTTGTACCACACACGCGGACGCACCTCCACACCGGGCATATCCTCGAGATCAATCCCCATAGTCCGCTCCACGACGCGCATTGAGAAAGCCTGTCCAACGGACTGGGACGCGGCAAACACGGTATTGGCGACGCTGGGATCGGACCCGTCAATGGCAAAAGCTATCGGGGTCCTCACCCTGGCGGCCATCTCTTCCCCGTATCCTGCCGGAATGACCAGGCCAGCCCGCACCTGACCGCTGTCTATCAGATGCTCCAATTGCTGCTCCGATTCGACATAGAGAGCGATGTCGAAATAGTTGGACGCCCGGTAGACCTCGATCAACTCTCGGCTGGCTGGCGATTTGTCGCTGTCGAACACAGCGGTGCGCAAGTGCTCAATGTCGGTGGTGGCGGCATAGCCCAGGAGCACAAGCTCGATGATGGGCATCACGAACATCACTCCCAACGTGCGAGGGTCGCGCAGGATGTGCAAGAACTCTTTGCGAATGAGGGCCAGGGTACGCCCGATCATCGGCTTTCCCCCCCTGCCTCGTCTGCCCTGGGTCTCAGGCCGTCAAACATGACGGTAGCCAACACCTCTGGATAATCCCCCCACCCCGCCAAGACCACTTCGTCACCAAAGAGACGAAACAGGAGCAGACCGACGAACGCCCCCTGCACAGCCCGCGCCGTCAATGGCGCGTTCACCGGCCGGATGTGCCCTGTCTCGATGCATGCCTGTACGTAGTGCTCAAGCGACGTCGCGGTCCGCAGTACAAACTGCCGGTAGAAGCGCTCACGCAACTTGGGAGTGACCAACACCTCCGGCAGGACGGCCAGAACCATGTCGTGAACCCGGTCGATGAGACCTAGACGGCGGCGAAGCATAGTGACGAGGAAATCACGGGGATCGCCCTGCAATGCTCCCATAAGCTCCTCATCGAGGGTGTCCAGCTCAGCCAGGCGAGTCAGTATGCCGACCAGGAGACCCTCTTTGCTGTCAAAGTAGTTATAGATCGTCCCTTCCGAAACGCCAGCCGTACTGGCGATCTCCTTGGTGGTCGTGCGATGGAAGCCCTTCTCAGCGAACACGGTGGTCGCAGCGTCAAGGATCTGGTTGCGCCGCGCCTCGATCAGTTGTGCCCGAATGGGGTCTGGATCAGCAGGCATATAGCCCTCCTATGCACTGAGTAGACGCTCACTTTGGTGATTTATCACTCATTCTAGTGAGTGAACACTCAAGATCATTATATACCCAAGAGAAGGGCCTGTCAAGAGGCAACCCAACTGTTATGTAGATTTTAAGGTTCGACTTCCGCTACATCTAATCCCCCGGCGGCTTGACCGCCGAGATAAAGACATCCTCCAGTGTCGGCGCGATCCACTCGATACTCCTGACCCCGACCCCCTGGTCCTCCAGCAGCTCCCGGATGGGCTGCTCGAACGCCTCGGCGTCGGGCACGACGGCGTGGATCTGCGCGCCATAGAAAGCGATCTCGTCGCTGGGCAGCCGCCCACCCTGCTGGGCCGCCTTCAGCACGGCCATAGCACGCTCCGGGTCGAGGGCGTTGATCTCGAGAACCTGGCCGCGCATGTTGGTCTCTTTGAGCTGATCCGGCGTGTCGAGGGCCACCAAGCGCCCCTGGCTGATGAAGGCGACCCGCTGGCACAGCTCAGCCTCATCCATATAGTGGGTGGTGACCAGGACTGTCACGCCTTTCTTGGCCATCGCATAGATCAGGCCCCAGAAATCGCGCCGGCTGATAGGGTCCACCCCGGCGGTGGGCTCATCAAGAAAGACGACCTGGGGTCGATGGACGATCGCACACCCCAACGCCAGCCGCTGCTTCCAACCACCAGACAGGTTGGCGGTGAGTTCGTTCTCACGTCCCTGCAGCCCGGCCATGTCAATGATCTCGTCCTGACGGCCTTTCAGCTCAGCCCGCGACAACCCATAGGCCTGGCCGTAGAAGCGAATGTTCTCCTGGGCGGTCAGGTCGTTATAGAGGGTGAAGAGCTGCGACATATAGCCGACGCGGGCCTGCATCGCCTTGGCCTCGGTGCTGGGGTTGTAGCCCAACACCTGGGCACTGCCCTCGGTGATCGTGAGCAAACCCAGCAACATGCGGATCGTCGTCGTCTTGCCCGCGCCGTTGGGCCCCAGCCAGCCGTAGACCTCACCTGGTCTCACGCGGAAGCTGACGTGATCCACAGCGGTAAAATCGCCAAAGCGCTTGGTCAGGCTAGCAGCTTCGATCGTGTATTCATCCATACTGACAGCCATCATCCTATTCAATAAAAATACGCGTACCTGTTTACCGCAGAGACCGCTGAGAACGCAGAGAATCTGGAAAGTCATTCACCATCCAGCGAATGCCATCCTTGAGCACCTTGACATCCTTCGCGTTCCATTTCCCGCTCGCCTCCCGCCTGTCTTCGGACGAGCGAGATAAACGCCTCTTCCATACGGAGCTCGATCTCGCGCATCCCCTGGCAGGCGATCCCCTGATCGGCCAGCGCGGCTTCGATCTCCGGCCGGCGGATTTCGGGATCGTCCACAAAGACGTGGAGCATCGCCCCATACGTCTGTACCTCCAGCACGCCATCCAGGTCAGGCATCAAGCGCCAGGCAGGCACAAAGTTCGATGGGGTGAACTCCAGCAGACGGCCGGGCACCATGTTCTTGATCGTCCCTGGCGAGTCGTGGGCGATGAGCCGGCCCTGGTAAAGCAGACCGACCCAATTGCAGCGCTCGGCCTCGTCCATATAGGGGGTACAGACAAAGATCGTCGTCCCCTTCTCGGTGCGCAGATCGCCCAGTAGGTTCCAGAACTCGCGGCGGCTGACCGGGTCAACACCCAGGGTCGGTTCATCCAGCAGCAGCACCTGGGGCTCGTGCACCAGGCTGCAGGCCAGCGCCAACTTCTTCTTCATCCCTCCAGAGAGCCGGCCCGCCAGGCGCCCGGTAAAGTCGCTCAGACCAGCAAACTCGAGCAGCTCAGGGATACGCAGGCGCTGCTCCGCCCGACTGACGCCCTGGATATTGGCAAAGAAACGCATGTTCTCCATCACCGTCATGTCGGGCGGGAGGGTGAATTGCTGGGCAATGTAGCCCACGCGCTCGCGGATGGCGTAGGTATCACGCATAGAATCATAGCCCAGAATGCGACTCTCTCCAGCGGTGCGCTGGAGCAGCCCCAGCATGACGCGGGTGGCCGTCGTCTTGCCCGCGCCATCCGGCCCGATGAGACCGTAGGTCTCCCCGCGCCGCACCTGCAACGTCACGCCGTTCAAGGCAGTCACCGTGCCGGTCTTGGTCTTGAACTGCTTCACGAGATCCTTGGTAAAGATAGTGACGTTGTTATTCATCCTCGTCGGTATTCATCCTCAGAATCAGCCATCCACTTCTGTTTGCGCTCAGCCACAAGTGCCAAGCTAACACTTCACCACACTGGTTCTGATACGTCAAATCAGGCTCCTATGGAGACGCAAAACCACAGGTCAAAATCGCAGTGTAAAGTACTAGTCCAATCGCTTCTTGAAGGTGGTCGCCGCCAGCACCACCACCACCGTCGCGTAGATCGCCAGAACGAGCACATCGCGCCACATGAACGAGATCCCAACTCCTTTGGTGATGATGCCTCGCGCGATCCGAATGAAATACGTCGCAGGAATGAGATCGCCAGCAGCTCGGACCACGGGGGGCATCGGTGCTCGGGGGTAGATGAGACCGGTTAGCAACATGCACAACATCATAAACAACATCGTGATCTGCACGGCCTGCCTCTGCGTCTTTGTCACCGTCGATATCAGCAGCCCCAACCCCAACGCCGAGACGATGAACACCAGGGAAAGCCAGGCAAATAGCCACGGACTTCCCTGGAAGGGCACGCCGAACCAGAGGATCCCAAACAGGACGATAATCAGCAAGTCCACGACAGTGAGCAGGAGATTGGGCACCATCTTGCCGATCAGGATCTCTACCGGACGGGCGGGCGTGGCCAGAATCTGCTCGACAATACCCAGTTCGCGCTCGCGCACCACCGTGACGGCGGCCTGGCCGACAGCCATCACCTGCAGCAGTATCGCGATCAGCCCTGGCACAACGAATGTCATGTCGTCCTTATCGGGGTTGTAGAGGATGCGGGTTGACGTGTAGATAGGGAGTAGCGACTCGACGTGCCCATTCGACGAGCTCAGGGCGCTGCCCAGCGATCCTGCACTGCTCGGTCCCCCTGACGCCGACCCTATCCGCCCCATCTTTTTCACCATCAGCTCCATCGCACGGGCCTGAGCGACCGCGCTCGCCGCGCTGTAGCCCGCGCTGACGGAGGTCGAATCGGAACCGTCGAGGATCACCAACGCCTGGGCATCACCGCGTTCGACCTGCGTGGCAAAACCCGGCGGGATCACGAGACCAGCCTTCACCTGCCCCTCGTCGATAGCGCGGACGACGTCCGCCTCATCCGCCGCGTACATCTCTACGTCGAAATACCCCGAGGCGATCAGCGCGTCCGTGAGGGCCCTGCTCTCTGCATCCCTGCTCATGTCGGCGACGGCGGTGGGGATATGATCCACCGTCAAAGAAACGGCGTAGGCAAACAGAAACATCTCGAGGACGGGCATAAGCAGAACCAGCACCAGCGTACGCCGATCCCGCAGGAGCTGAATGGTCTCCTTCTGCACGATGGTCCAGATCCGTAGAATTCGCTTTCGCATACCGTGTTGATTCCTGGCGTGTATCCTCACGCAGCCGCTCAGTCCAGCCTCTGCCTGAACGCACGAGAGGCCAGGGCTATAACTAGAACAACGTAAACGGCGAGCGCCACAACGTGTTCCCACAGAAACTCGATGCCGATGCCCTTGGTGATGATGCCCCGCGAAATGGGGATAAAATAAGTCAGTGGAAACAGATTGCCGACGAGGCGGAGGCCGAGGGGCATCGCAGAACGGGGAAACATAAAGCCCCCCAACAGCAAACCCACCAACGCAGTCGCCATGTTCAACTGCTGGGCCTGTTGCTGATTCTGAGAGACGGTCGAGATCAGAAGCCCCAGCCCGAGACCGGAAAAGACGTACATAAAGGCCAGCCCAAAGAAGAGCCAGAAGTTACCCTGGAACGGCACGTCGAACAGAAACACACCCAGGGCAAGGACAGTCAGCATATTGATGATGGCGATGACGATATTGGGAATCACTTTGCCCACCATGAGCTCAATGGGCAGGATCGGCGTGACCAGAAGCTGCTCGATGGTGCCCACTTCGCGCTCGCGGACCACGGCGGCTGTAGTCATCGCGATGGTCTGAGTCTGGAGGATCATCGCGCACATACCAGGGATGACGAACCAGAGATCCGTCAGGTTGGGATTGTAGAGGATGCGGACCAGGGCATCAAAGGGCAAAAAGCCCTGATCCCCTGATACCATCCCGGAGCGCTCAAACCTCTTCACCAACACCTGTGTCGAATGGACCTCAGCAATCGCCGTGGCGGCGTTGTAGGCCGATTGGGAGGTGAAGAGGTCGGAACCATCCACCAGGACAAGCGCCTGGGCGTCACCCCGCTCCACGTGGGCGGCAAAGTCCGGTGGGATCACGATGCCCGCCTGGGCGCGTCCTTCGTCAATGGCACGGATCATCTCGGCCTGATTGGGGACGTACTCGACGACGTCGAAGAATCCAGAAGCCACCATAGCGTCCACGTAGGCCTTGCTGGCGACGTCCCGACTCTGGTCGGCCAGCACGGTCGGGATACGATCGACACTCATATGAACCGCATAACCAAAGAGGAGTAGCTGCATGATCGGCAAGCTGAGCAACAGCAGCAGCGTACTCCTATCGCGTAGGGTTTGGACAAACTCCTTTTGTATCACGGCCCAAATTCGCTGTAGCATCCAAGCACCTCAATCTTGGCGAACGCGGATCCCATCCAGGAGCAGATCGACGACCGCCTCGGCCAATGCGTGACGTCTCTCATGAGAGGGCGGAGGGGCAGTTCCTCGTAAGAGCGGTAGGATGGTCGATATGAACATCCCCAGCACCATGCGCGTCGTCAACGCCGGATCCACGGGGCGAAAGCCACCGTCCTCAATGCGTTGAGCGATATACGCCCCCACCAGCTCGCCGATGCGCTGAAAGCGATCCAACACAAAGTCCTGGAAGATCACGTCGTCCAGCCAGGCCTCGAGCAGCAAGGTCCGCATAAAGGGCAACTGGGACACGAAAACGTCATAGCCCCTTTCGACCAGGGCAATCATGTCCTCGCGCCCTTGGAGTCCGGTCGCGTCCTGCAGCAGCGCCTCGATGGGAGCCTGTCCCTCGTGCGCGATGGCCAGCAGAATCTCGCGCTTGCCGCCAAAGTAGTTGTAGAGCGTCCCCTCGGCGATGTCGGCCGCGTCCGCGATCTCCTTGGTCGTGGCGTTCGCGTACCCCTTGTCAGCGAAAACACGCGCCGCTGCGGCCAGAATCTCGCTCCGGCGCCGCGCGATGCGCCGCTGACGGCGCTCCTCGAATCGTCGTCGCGATGTTCCCCCCTCCCCCCCGGCCATCTCACCCTCCTTCGATGGTGCATCAAACGCTCATTTTATGAGGATAGGCTCATTTTTCGGGCCAATCATACAGAAAATGAGCAGATATGTCAATAGTACTTTGGTACTACGTGCAGCCCATCGGCCGCCCGCGCGCAACATACGCACCGCCACTGTGACGCAGGCGCTCATTCAGACTCAGTAGATCGAAAAACGCTCCCAGGGGATTGCCAAATCCCCGGCTTGGACCCGGATCTGGCGATCCGGGCTGAGCAAAATCGGATCTACTGAGACTCTCGGATGCGTGCAGGAGGGAGATGCGGAGGGTAGGCTCGTATCACCGCATGCAGGCGATAAAGACATCCTCCAATGAGGGCTCGATGACGGCCATATCGCCGGGCTCGACGTCGGCCTGGCGAAGCTCGGCGGCGATGGCCTCCTGATACTGCGCCAGCATCGGAGCGACGACGTGCACCAACGAGCCATACATCGCCACTTCTTCGAGCGGCAATCGGCCGGCCTCGCGGGCCGCGCGCAGGACCTGGACAGCTTTGGCCGTGTCCGAGGGAGCGATCTCCAGCACCTGGCCGTGCATCAGGCCCTGCTTGATCTCCTCCGGTGAACCAGTGGCGATCAACCTGCCCCGCTGGATGAAGGCCAGCCGGTGGCAGTGCTCGGCTTCGTCCATGTAGTGGGTCGTGACGAACACCGTGATCCCCTCGGCAATCAACCTGTAGAGCAGGTCCCAGAAAGCGCGCCGAGAAACGGGGTCCACGCCCGCGGTAGGCTCATCGAGAAAGACCAATTCGGGTCGGTGGAGGATAGCAGCGCTGAGCGCCAGCCGCTGCCGCCAGCCGCCTGAGAGGTCCTTGGTGTTTGTCCGTTCGCGGCCCTCTAGCCCGGCCATGCGGAGCGCGCTCCGGATACGCTCGCGCAGCAGATCGTTGTCCAGGCCATACGCACGGCCGTAGAACCGGAGGTTCTGGAGCACAGTCAAGTCGTTGTACAGGCTGAAACGCTGCGACATATAACCGACGCGGGGCCGGATGACTTGCGCTCGTTCGGTCACAGGGACCCCCAGCACCTCCACGGCACCCGCGGTGGGCTCCAGCAATCCGAGCATCATGCGGATGGTGGTCGTCTTGCCGGAGCCGTTGGGTCCCAGGAAGCCAAAGATCTCCCCGTGGCGGACGTCAAAGTCTATCCCCGCCACGGCGGTGAAATCGCCAAAGCGCTTGGTCAGGCCGCGAGCTCTGATAGCCAGGTCGTTGCCTTCCATCTCCACCCTCCTCAGTCCAAGGCCCGACGGACGTAGCGTAGCGAGAACGTGCCGATCACCAGACCCAACGCAGCCAGCGCCAGGATGTTGGGCCACAGCACGTCCAGGCCGGCACCCTTTAGAAGAATACCCCGCAAGATAGTCAGCCAGTGATAGGCAGGGACCACGTTGGCCACAAGTTGGATAACCTCGGGCATGGATTCGACAGGGGCTGCGTAGCCGGTGAACATAAAGTCCACCATGCCGATCATCATTACCAGCATAAAGGCCTGGTGTTGGGTGCGCGACGTGACCGAGATAACCATACCCTTGCCCAGCTCGACCAGGAGGTATCCAAACGCCACGACGAGCAGCAGGGCGAGCGAACCCCGGATAGGAACGTGAAAGGCAAAATGGATCATACTGAGCATAATCACAAAGTCACAGAAGCCCACCAGGACAGCCGGGATGGCTTTGCCAATGATGATCTCCAGCGAAGAGAAGGGCATGACCAGCAGTTGCTCCAGCGTGCCGAGCTCCCGCTCACGGGCGAAGGAGAGCGCGGCGAAGAGGAGCACGGTGAACTCCAACATCAGACCAAGCTCAGCAGGGGTCGTATACAGGGCCTCGCTCAGGGTTTCGTTGAACCAGACGCGGAGGCTTGGGTCGAAACCGGAGAACGCGCCCGGGCTCAGCCCCAGACGGCGGAGCGTGATGCCCTCCCCCATATCGCTGATGACGCCCTGGACAGCCCGCAGGGCGGCCGTCGCCGGGATGCTCTCGGCCCCGTTGAGCAGAATCGCCAAGGTGGGCTTCCCCTTGGGCGACGCCAGTTCGTTATCAAAGTCAGGCGGGATGACCACGGCCGCGTTGATCTCGCCCCGCTCCATGGCGTCCTGGATGGTCGGCATATCGGGGGCCTCGGCCTCCAGGGCGAAGGTACCGGTGTTTTCCAACGCCACGACCACGGCCCGGCTGGCCGCGCTTTGGTCCTGATCCAGCACCATGAGCGGCAGGTTGGTGATCGGGCGCGAGGTGGCCCAGCCGACGAGCAGCAACTCGAGCGTGCCGCCGAACAACATGAAGGCCGGCATCCACCAGTCTTTGATGAGATGGATGAATTCCTTGATGACGAGAGACCAGACACGTTTGAACATGGATTACTTGTTCCTCACCCCAGCTTCTTTCTGAAAAAGAGCGCCGCGACCGCCGTAAACGCGACTCCGAGCCCCACCAACATCACGCCATAGGGCCAAAGCACATCCAATCCCACGCCGGGCAGAAATACACCCCGTGTAATGACCGCATAATGAGTCCCCGGCAGGAACATCGCCTCCATACGCATCATCTCCGGCATAGAGGCGATGGGAAAGAATATCCCGGTCAAGAAGAAACCAGGGAAGAAGATGACCAGGAAGGAGAGTGCCAGCGCGGCCGGCTGGGTGTGAATAAACACGCCGACAATCGTCCCCATGCTGAGTATGGCGAACAGAAACAGCGCGGAGAGCCAGAAAAACAGGGGGAAGCTGCCGTTAAATGGAATGTGAAACGCGAGTCGGGCCAAGATAGGGATCACGATCACGTTGACGAGGCCAACGATGATGTAGGGGATCATCTTCCCCAACAAGAGCTCGGCGCGCCCCACTGGTGTAGCCATCACCTGCTCCAGTGTGCCGTGCTCGCGCTCGTGCGCCAGCGTCAGGGCGACCGAAAGGGCGGGCATACCGAGTACCATGGAGATCAGACCGGGCACCAGGTCAATCCTCGGTTTTAGGCCAGGGTTATACAGGGTGCGCACACGCAGATCGATCGGTTGCAGGGATTCCAGCGAAACATCGAGCGCCCGCATCTGGTCGGCAAGCAGTTCGCCCACAAACTCCTCTGCCCGGCCCACGATGTGCTCCACGGCAAAGCCACCGCTCTCGGGCTCGGTCCCATCAATGACGACCTGCAAGGATACCCCTCGCAGGGATTGCAGGTCGCTCTCAAAGGCCGGGTTGATCACCAGGGCGGCTTTGATCTCGCCGTGCATCAGCAGGTTTTCGACTTCATCCAGGCAATCGACCACGGCATATAGATCCAAGTCCTCGCCCTCGGTGGTCCGCTGGGCAAAGGCACGAGAGGTCGAGCTGCGATCATAGTCCAGCACGGCAACGGGCACGTGCTTGATGTCCACGGTTAACGCGTAGGCCATCAGAAAAAGCAACGCGACAGGAGTGAACATGACCAGCGTGAACGTCATGCGGTCGCGCATGATGTGGTTGATCTCCTTGCGGATGATCGCACGTAGATGGCGCCAGGACACGTCAATCCTCCCTGCCCTCTTCAAGGCGCTTAATCAAAGAGATAAAGGCCTCCTCCATGCGCGCCGTCGCGCGCCGAATCCCCCGATAGGCGACGCCGTGTTCCATCAAGGCAGCCTCGATCTCAGGAAGACGTTGGTCGCCGGAGTCAACAAAGACGTGCAGCAATTCACCGTACGTCTGGACCTCGTGCACGCCGGGGAGCGTCTCGACCAGGGCAAGCGCCGCCTGCCAGTCATCGGGCCGCAGTTCGATCAACTCGCCCTCGATTTGGGCACGAATCTGCCGCGGCTCGGCACATATGACCATCCGGCCAGTGTACATCAGGCCCACCCGGGAGCAGCGATCCGCCTCGTCCATGTAGGGCGTGCTGACCAGAATCGTGGTTCCACCTAGGTAAAGGTCGGTCAGAATGTCCCAAAACTCCCGCCGAGAGACCGGGTCCACGCCGGTGGTCGGCTCGTCGAGCAACAGGATCTCCGGTTCGTGGATCAGGGTGCAGGCGAGCGCCAGCTTCTTCTGCATGCCACCGGATAGCTGCACCGCCCAACGATCCTTGAAGTCGGTCAGGCCGGCGAAGGCTAACAGGCGTTCGGTGCGCTGTTTCAGTTCGGACCTGGGCACGTCGTACAACTCGGAGAAGAAGAATAGGTTTTCCACCACCGAGAGCTCGCCGTAGAGGCTGAACTGCTGGGCCATATAGCCGATCCTGCGCTTGACCGCCTCGGGCTGGCGCGCCAGGTCGTAGCCAGCCACCGTGGCCGACCCGGAGGTGATATCGAGCAACCCGGCCAGCAGGCGTAGGGTGGTCGTCTTGCCGGCCCCATCAGGTCCGACCAGGCCGAACAGCTCACCGGGCTGGATGGATAGGTCCAGCGAGTCCACCGCCCGAGTCTTTCTAAAGTCGCGGGTTAGCCCGTCGGTTTCGATGATGGGAGGCGCTTGTTCCATAGCCTTATTCGATCTCTATCTCTTCGCCCTCCGAACGAGCCACAGTACGAACAGCGCACCCAACGCAGGTTCGGTCGCCACGCCGATCCACTTCAGGCTATCGCTGAAACCCATCGCGGGTATGACGTAAAAGTCCATCAGGCCGATGACGACCGCAGAGACGATGGCGATTGCATAATCGCCAGCCGCGCCAAAGGGCTTGTTCTCCTTCCAGATCAGGCTGGCCACCGCACCGACCAGCAGGCCGACCAACACCATTGCCCCCAGCAGTATCAGAATTGCCATTTTTGACCCCCTTGTCCTGGTCGACTGACAAATCCTGCAATCAGTGAGGTGACCGGCACTTGGGTCTCAGTTCGGCCAGTTTTTCGCGTCGGAAATGCTCTGTCTATCCCGAATTCCAAGTGCCGGTCACCTTTTGTCTCAGATAATGCCTATTCCTATCTCAATTTCTGCTCTTCCTGCTGATCACCCTG
>Ga0180437_10005094_pt1 | contig 18166 bp, 17 predicted proteins | sample SS_ome_4_FD_132410 | JGI IMG/M metagenome (GOLD analysis project Ga0180437, IMG submission 132410) | Hypersaline lake sediment archaeal communities from the Salton Sea, California, USA - SS_3_D_1 metaG | ecosystem: Environmental > Aquatic > Non-marine Saline and Alkaline > Hypersaline >... | reverse complement strand
TGAAACCCGCGTTGAGAGCCGTCTTGGTTAAGAAGGGGTCGAGTTCTACGTAATCAACATGGACTGGGTTGTATTTGGACACTTCAGCAATTGTTTCACCAAAACCTCCCGAGACCAACAGTACATCATCAACCCGGTCCAGTTGGCACAGGGGGTAGTGTACTTTTTCCTCGTCGGCGATCACCGTCGATTCCGAATACAGCGGCATTCCGGATTCCCATACTGTAAGTTGATCGCTTTCTTTGGAAACAACGATTCTCCCGTAGGGGGACTCCAGGTATTTAACGATATTCCCGTACTGGGGAGTCAAGGTCATTTTCTCAAAAAGTGGATTGGTGGAGAAAAAAAAGAAAACAAACGAAAGAACAGAGCCCATTCCCAAAAGCCCGTACATTCGATGCATCAGCATAAGAACCAACGCCACGGCTATCAGAAGGGAGGAGGTGAAGGCGATGATGAGGAAGGGCTTCATCCAGTAAACAAGTATAAAACTGAAAAGCACACCGCCTGTGATATCTCCGACGCTGTCGGTTAAATAGAGGTCTCCGCTCCGGAATGGGAAACTTCGATCATTGAGGACTTTCTGTGCATAGGGAAGGATAAAGCCGGTCAGCAAGCAATAGGGGGCAAGGCCGGCGATGATATAGAAAAAAATGGCATAGAAGCCTGGGGAGGTGCCATGGATAAAGAAACTCTCCCTGAATTCTCTAATTCCAATGATCTGCAACAGCGGCCATAGGGCAATGGCAAGCGTGAGGACGGCATAAATCTTCATAGAAGATTTTCTGACGCCTTTTGCGCAAAGACTGCCCAGACCCGTCAGGAGCAACCAGCAAAAAATCACCAGGGATATGGTAATTTCATTTCCATGAAATTGAGTCAGGAATTCTCTGATGATGAGCAGTTGCGTGGTAACCGAGGAGATGCCCGTGCCGATGATCGACCCGATGAGGAGCCGCTTGAGGTTCATCGGCCCGGTGCCCCACGGACGTGAAATCATTCCTCGAACGCCTGAACCCGGTAGGTGGAAACCTCAAGATCCCCTTCCTTCCATGCATCCCCGTCCAGACCTGCTTTGAGACAAAGGTGGCTCAAAAAGTCCTGTTTTTCCGGCAATTGCTCCCAGACCTGGGGAAGAAATGTCGCCTGACAATATCCCTTCTTAAGGATGAGTCCATCCGTGCCGGGACGCAACTTCCTTAATAGGTCATTCGAATCGGTGTATGAAAGGGCTTTCGGTTCGCTTAAAATGCTGACTTCGATGTTTACATTTTCCCACTCTTTACGGCTGACGGGCCTGAATCTGGGATCCCGAAATGCGGCATTGATTGCATTTACCCGAATCCCTTCGATCAATGATTCCTGCGGAACAATGTGGCCGATGCAGCCTCTGAGATTCCCATGAATGGTAAGGGTGACGAAGGTGCCCCGTCGCTCATGGAACTTGGCCGGAAAATCGGCGTCCGAATCATTGGCTTTTTTTCGACCATAAAGCTGATTCTCAATGGCCTTCCTTGCCGCCTCAAGAAGGGACTTTCCCTCCTCCTCGCTCAATTTGTCTTTTTCGGTCATGTCTCCCCCCTTCGACCCGTTTTCAGCAAAAAGCATCCCAGAGCCACCCACTAAGGCATCCGGCACCTTGATTTGGCTGGAACCTTCAGCTTTGGCGATGTTGATCAAAAGCATGAAAGGTATCACCACTGTCGAACCGAAACAGATAAAAACACAAAAAGTGCTGCGGATACTTCCACATTTCATTTTGTGTCACACCCCGGAGGCACGGTATTCGAGCATATGACCATGATATTCCAAAAAAGACCCCTGTCAACCCGAAACGCCGGCGGTTTGATTGACACCCGGCCAAAGCTTCCTTATACTCCCTTACGCCTCATATCCTGCGGTGTCGTTCAGGCGGATTTGCGAGAAAAACCAAAGAGATATTGACCGGTTAAGGGGGTATTGCAAATAAGCGTACCGAATGGGCGACATGCCGCTATCAGATATTTAACGTACATAGCGATTTACGCAACGCATTCACACAAAGGAAAAACCATGGAAAGTCAAAAGAAAAAAAGGGAGCGGATAGAGCGCATCTTTGAGATACTGGATCCGCTGTATACCCATGAAAAAACGGCACTCGAATACCGAACCCCTTTTCAGCTTCTCATCTCGACGATTTTATCGGCACAATGCACCGACAAGCAGGTGAACGTCGTTACAAGAACCCTGTTCAAAAAATACAAAAAACCGCAAGATTATCTCAGCGCCCCCATTGATGAATTGGAAAAAGACATTCGTCCCACCGGTTTCTTTCGGAACAAGGCGAAATCTATTAAGGGGTGCTGTCAAGGCCTTCTGGATCTCTACGCGGGCAAGGTACCGTCCACCATGGACGAAATGATCAAATTGCCGGGCGTGGGCCGAAAAACCGCAAATTGTGTCCTGGGTGCCGCTTTCGATATTCCCGGCGTGGTGGTGGACACCCACGTCAAAAGGCTTTCCCTGAGATTGGGGCTTACGGAGAATCAAGATCCTGATAAAATTGAGAAAGACATCGAAAAACTGCTGCCGGTGGAAAAATGGCGCCGTTTTTCGGACATCCTGATATATCACGGCAGGGAGGTCTGCAACGCCCGAAAGCCTGCGCATGATCGTTGCGCGGTTTTTAATCTTTGTCCCTCCAACTCGATCTAAAAAACGTGTCAGGAAAAAAATGAAAGGCGGCTGATGTCCACATTTGACAAAGGGCCGACTTTCTCTTATGATGCGCGACCTTGGGACTAAATCATTTTAGGAAAAAATACATCCGAGGTAAGAAATGGCAGAATGTCCGGTATGTGGAGCGGCAGTGACGTTACCCGAAGATGCGGAGGAGGGGGAGATCATAACGTGCACGGACTGCGGATCTGAGCTCGAAGTGACGGGCGAGGATAGCGTGCAAGAGGCCCCCCAGGAAGAGGAAGACTGGGGCGAGTGAACCCCCCGAGGCGGCAGAGCGCTGATTCTTAAAGCGACCCGTTTACCCCTTGACGTCTCGAAGGCGCCGGGAGGAATTTTAAAGGGCACCAATTCCATCCTGAATCACCTCCCCACCCGTGGAACGGAGCAACGCTGAATCCGGCAGAACCCGTGTGGCATCTTGAATTTGGCCTGGTTTTACCTGAATTCGGAGGGCGGTGGTTAGCAAAGACCTCCATTAAACCGTCACGAAGTAATGCCTTCGGAGAATTTGGGAATCCGTCGAGCACAGGAAAGCACCCAATCGCACTGCAATTCGGGCGGCGCTGGGGAGTCCCCTGAGTACCCAACAAGAATAACCTGCACACGGTTTTAGTGAAACCCGGGACACCGTCCGGAACGAATCCCTCAATTTTTTGTTCTAAGGAGCCTGAGATGAAAGTAGGATTTTTGCACTCCATCCTGAGGAAAGAGGAGAAGTATCTCCTGGAAGAATTCAGAAACCGTCCGGGAGTTCAAGTGGATAAAATTGACGACAGACAACAATTCTTTGATTTACACACAAACAGTTTCGATTATGATGTCATCATAGAGCGATGTGTCAACCACTCGAGAGCGGTGCATGCGCTGAAGATTTTCAATGACCATGGTATCCCGACGGTGAACACCGCCCAGGTGGCAGAGGTGTGCGGCAGCAAATTTCTCACGACCCAGGCCCTGATTAAGGCGGGGGTCCCGACGCCGGAGTGTTATCTCGCCTTCACCGCGGACTCGGCATTGAAAGCCATGGACAGACTGGGTTATCCGTGCGTCATCAAACCGACCACGGGTTCATGGGGAAGGCTCATCTCAAAGGTCAATGACCGGGATGCGGCGGAGGCCATTTTGGAGCACAAGCAGATCCTTGGAAGCTATCATCACTCCATTTTCTACATTCAGAAATATGTGGAAAAGCCGGGCAGAGACATCCGGAGCTTTGTAACAGGAGGGCAATGTATTGCGGCCATTTATCGGTCCTCGGATCACTGGATTACCAATACGTCGCGCGGCGGCAAAACCATGAATTGCCCCGTCACCGAGGCGTTGCACGAAATCTCGACACAGGCGGCGGAAGCCGTCGGCGGTGGTGTTCTCGCCATGGATATCTTCGAGACGGACAACGGATACCTGGTGAATGAAGTCAACTATACCATGGAATTCAGAAACAGCATCGATGTCACGGGCGTGAACATCCCGGCCAAGGTCGTTGACTACGTGCTGGAGGTGGGAAGTAAATGAAGGTCAGTATCGTGGGTGCATCGGGTTACGGGGGGGGAGAACTGTTACGGGTATTGCTGCAACATCCTCAGGTTGAAGTAAAGCAATGTACCTCCGAGAGATTCTCGGGCAAGCCCGTCACACGCGTGCATCCAAACCTACGCAAGCAGACATCCCTTAGCTTTTGCGGTATAGGGGATCTGGAAACGGTCGATCTTCTTTTCGTTGCGCTCCCTCACACACAATGCATGACAAAATTTGGTGACTTCAGCGCATTGGCAGACAAAATCATTGATCTTTCTGCGGACTTCCGACTCAAGGATCCACAGGTTTACCGAAGATGGTACGGCGTCGAGCATGTACAATCCGAAAAACTCAATGAATTTGTCTACGGTAACGTGGAATTGCATAGAGAAGAGATGAGGCAGGCAAGCTACATTAGCGGGGCGGGCTGTAATGCCACCGCAACGATCCTTCCCTTGTGGCCCCTGTTCAAAAACGGCGTTGTCGATGCATCTCTGCCCGTCGTGGCAGAGGCCAAGTGCGGTTCGTCGGAAGGAGGAAATCGATCGAGTGAGGCGTCTCATCATCCCGAACGGAGCGGGTGTGTCCGTTCTTACAAACCTACAGGGCACCGGCATATTGCAGAGATGGTTCAGGAGTTGGGCCGGACCATCCACTTCTCAGCGACATCCGTCGAGATGGTCAGGGGCATTTTGTTGACAGCCCATCTGTTCGTAAATGCGGGGATAACGGAGAAGGACATCTGGAAAACGTACCGAAGCGTATACGGCCAAGAGCCTTTCATCCGGATTGTGAAGGAGCGGCAGGGGATCTATCGTTTTCCCGAACCAAAGATCGTTGCCGGCACCAACTACTGCGACATCGGTTTTGAACTGGAGGACAGGAGACTGGTGGTGGTGTCTGCAATCGACAACCTCATGAAAGGGGCGGCCGGCCAGGCGGTGCACGGCATGAATGTCATGTGTGGATTTCCTGAAACGGCAGGCCTGGCTTTTTCAGGATTGCATCCGATCTAAAATGTGTAGACTTCTGGCAGTAAAGGCAGAAAGGCCCTTTGCCGTGACCCCCCACCTGAAGAAATTTGCCCTTATCTCCAGGAACAGCAAAGAATTCCAGGGACACGGTTGGGGATGTGCCTTTAAAGACGATCAAGGCGACTGGAAGCTTTACAAAAACATCCATCCCATATGGGAGCACGACTTTGTCGGTTTCCCCGCCACCACCCTCTTGGTAGCCCATGCCCGGAGCGCATTCGAAGACAAGGATATCGTGGTTGAAAACAACATGCCTTTTTTTGATGGCCGGGTAGTCTTCATTTTTAACGGGGAACTGCGAGGTGTGAGAATCCGGGAGCGGGGAAGAATCGGGGCGGAAAAGATCTTCAACTTCATTAAACGATTTGACACGGGCGATACCCGAAAAGCCCTCGAAAAAGCCGTCGATGTTATAAAGAAGAGAAGTAAATACATCCGGGCGATGAACATCATCATGGTGAAGGATGAGGCCATATATGTCTCCACTTCATTTAATGAAGACCCCGAGTACTTTACTATGCACTACAAGGAGGGAGCGGAGTTGACAATCTGTTCCGAGTCTTATCCCTTCGAAACCGGGTGGCGAAACCTGACGAATAACTCAATGAGGGTGTGGTAAATGATTATCGTAAAGATCGGGGGAGGAGGGGACATCAATATAGAGGGGATTGTCGCCGACCTCGCAGCACTAACGGAGAAGTTCATCATTGTTCATGGCGCCAACGCCCTTCGTGACAAATTGGCGGAGGATCTTGGCCGGCCGAAGCGGGTAATCACTTCGGTCAAGGGCTACGCCAGCGTTTATTCTGATGAGAAATTGATCGATGTCATGATGATGGCATATGCGGGGTTGAGGAATAAGCGGATCGTGGAGCGATGCCATCAACACGGCATCAATGCGGTGGGATTGTCGGGCATAGACGGGAAACTGATCCAGGGAAAACGGAATTCCGGTATCCGGGTCATGCAAGACGGTAAGAAAAAAATTGTCAGGGATTATTCCGGAAAGCCCGTAACGGTCAATGAGGGATTTCTGCGGATGCTTTTAAAAGCGGATTATGTCCCCGTCCTAACGGTCCCCATCATCGATGAGCACAACGTTGCCATCAACACTGAAAACGACGATGTCGTCAGGGTGCTGCAGAAATTCGTTCGAGCAAATACCATTGTCCAGCTTATTGAGGCGCCGGGATTTCTCGAAGTCAAGAATGACGAGGGGTCGGTGATTCGGAGAATATCTCCCGCTGAGCTGTTAGCTCGTGAACAGCAGGTGGACGGAAGAATGCGGCGAAAGATGCTCTCCTTGAGGAAGCTTTTCGAGCACGGCGCAACCAAGGTGATCATCGGCGACGGGCGCAGCCGGCATCCGGTTGCGGATGCGCTGGCCGGAAAAGGAACGATTATCGTATGAACACAAAAGAGCTCGAAGAGACATATGAACTTGCCGTTTATCCCAGGAGGGACATTGTCCTGGTGAGCGGGAAGGGAGCCAAGCTTTACGACGACACGGGAAAGGAATTCATTGACTGTGCTTCCAACGTCGGTGTTTCCAATATCGGACATGGCAATACGGCGGTGGCGAGCGCCGTCTGCGAGCAGTATCTGCAATTGGGGAATTGTTACAGCATGTTTTATAACCCGGTCCGGGCCCGACTGGCGAAAAAACTCGTCGACCTTGCCCCTGAGACCCTCAAAAAGGTGTTCTTTTGTAATTCAGGCGCAGAGGCCGTGGAAGCTGCGTTGAAATTTGCGCGTGCCGGCACGGGGAGAAAAGAAATTGTCGCCGCCATGCGAGGCTTTCACGGCAAGACCATGGGCGCCCTTGCGGCCACGTGGGGAGCGGACTATCAGAAGCCTTTTATGCCGATGCTCCCGGGATTGACACACGTACCCTATAACAATTTTGAAAAACTGGAACGTGCTGTGAGTGAAAATACCGCCGCGATCATCCTGGAAATTGTTCAAGGAGAGGGAGGCGTACGAATCGGAAGCCGGGAGTATTTCCAAGAAGTACGACAACTCTGCGACGCGAAAAAAATATTGCTCATCATCGACGAAGTGCAGACGGGCTTCGGCAGGACCGGTACGATGTTCGCCTGTGAACAGTTCGTCGCTCCCGACCTCCTCTGTCTCGCCAAGTCTCTGGCGGGAGGTATCCCAATGGGAGCTGTCCTGTGTAGCGACGAGATCGCCGTCCCGGTCAAGAGCCACAGTTCCACTTTTGGCGGAAACCCCACCGCCTGCGCCGCCGCCATCGCCTCGATCGAAGTGATCGAGAAAGAGGGTCTGGTGGGCAAATCCAAGTCACTGGGGACCTATTTTCTAGAGAAGCTTCAGGCTATAGACAGTGTAAAGGTCCGTGAGGTGAGAGGTCTCGGCTTGATGATTGGGATCGAACTCAAGGAAAAGGCCGGCCCGTATGTACAACAGCTCATGAAAAAAGGCGTCATTGTGCTCTTGGCCGGTGCCACGGTGATTCGGCTGCTTCCTCCGTTGGTCATCACCCGGGAAGAGCTTGATACGGTGGTGACTGCTTTAAGCGAAGTCCTTTGCCGATAAAAACTTCATGGAATGGCGCAAAATTTCGAGTGTCCCATTATTGCCAAACGGTGTGATGGTATGAATCGTCCTGTTGCGAACCGACAGTTACTGGGAGTGTGCAGACGTTGTCCTTTAAGTGAGGGGCAACGCGGGCTCACGCCCCATCCTTCCATTGTTCCTCCAAAAAAAGGTCGAGTTTCCTGACTCAGTCCTTCTCATTATTCCCCGTATTTCCACTGAACCATCTTTTTCGTCTCCTTCTCGAAGGTGAGTTGGAGAGTCCCTCCCGGGATAGCCGGTGCTCCATGCCTTGTTGTATCTATCGATACCCGGGCAGGAGATCGTGCTTCGCCCTGCCAAGTGGCGACGAAAAAACCAATGCTTTGGGTGACTCTTTTTGGAGATCCCCACTGCTCAATTGCCTGCTCATAAGTCATCACATCCGTTTTTTGATTAAGGTAATCCCTGAAATCCGCCGAGCCGTCCGCACTTCTATTTTGACTCGGTTCTGCGCATCCTGCCACCAGGCATATAAACAGAATCAAAAAAAGAAATCGCTTTCGTGCGTTGGGTATATAGGTTGGGTATTTCAGCCGCATAAAAGACAAGGATCCTCAGCTACCGGATGGTTTGGAACTCTGCGTTGAGAAAAGTGTGATCGGAGGGCTTCGGGCGTGACCTAGGCTCCCTATCGATCCAGGCATGGTGTGATTGATCCGCCAACGGCAGTGTCGCCAGAATGTAATCGATACGCCAGCCCAGATTTCGCTTAAACCCGTTCGGAATCCGATAATCCCAGAAGGTATAATGGCCTCCACCCGGGTTATGCTTCCGAAACACGTCTACAAGGCCCCAATCTAAAAACTCCTGAAATATCTTCTGCTCTTCGGGATGAAACGCCACTTTTCCACGGAATTCATCCGGATCAAACACATCGATCGGCTCAAGGGCGATATTGAAATCCCCGGCAACGATCAAGGGCAAGGCGGGGTCAAAACCGTTTTTGACAAAGCTCAGCAGGTCCCTTAACCAGCGAAGTTTATATTCAAACTTCTCGCTACCCACCGCATATCCCTGGGGAACGTACACGTTTATGAGGGGGATATCATTGATTCTGGTGCTGATGAAACGGGCGTCTTCTTCATCACTGTCATACAGATTCAGTCGAGTTATGTTTCCACGCAATTTGCTGATAACAGCCATACCGTTATAGGCCTTCTGACCTCTGTAAACGGCCTGGTAGCCCGCTTTTTGAAAGGCCTCCCTCGGAAAGTCTTTGTCCTGAACCTTGGTTTCTTGCAGACAAAGAATGTCCGGCCCCTGTTTGGCAAGCACGTCCAGTATAATGGGCAGTCTGGCCCGTATGGAATTGGTGTTGAACGTGCAGATCTTCATCATTTCACTTTGCTGCCCGGAACGGTTTCGGCGTCCGGAAACAGCAGATGAACGCCTGTTTCGTCTTCCGAGGCCAGCACCATGCCGTGTGATTCTACCCCCATCAGCTTTATGGGCTCCAGGTTTGCTACCAGCACGACTTGTTTTCCAGTGAGTTCCGCTTCAGTGTAATGGCCGACCAAGCCTGCCACAACGGTTCGTTCTTCCCCAATATCCACCGACAATTTGATCAGCTTTTTGGATCCGGGAATGACCTCGGCTTTGTTGATGGTTCCGATCCGGAGATCCAGTTTTTGAAATTCCGAAAAAGGAACAGGCGGCAGATGTTTATCAGGTTTCACTTTAAGCTTCTCCTCGGTTTTTGATTTCTCAGAGCTGGCCGTCCATTCCTCAACGCCGGCTTCAATCCGTGGAAACAGTGCGGGTGCTTTTGTAATGGCCCTCACGGGTTTTTCTTTCCCCCAGTGTCTGAGGTCTTCAAGTGGTATTTCTCGTCCCTTTTTGGCAAGTCCCAACTGAACCTGAATCTTCTCCGCGGATTCGGGCATAAACGGCCATAACAACGTGGAGATAATCTTCAGCGTTTCAAAGATATGAAAGATAACCGTTGACAGCCGGTCCCGGTCCGAGGTAGCAAGAACCCAGGGCGCCGTGGTGTCAATGTACTTGTTAAGCCGGCCGATCACTTCCCAGATAGCCATCAGCGCCTTGTGGAAGCTCAACGCCTTCATGAACGCTTCATATCTGTCGATCAATTCAAGCGAGTGAATTCTTAGATCATCGTCTTCGTTCTCCAAGGTGCTTGGCTGCGGTAGCTCTCCCTTAAAATACTTTTGAACCATGGTCAGGCTTCGACTCACCAGGTTCCCCAGGTCATTTGCCAAGTCCGCGTTGATTCTTCCCACCAGAGCTTCCTCACTGAACTCAGAATCAAGCCCAAAGACCATGTCCCGAAGTAAAAAATATCGAAAAGCGTCCAGACCGTACACATCCGCAAGTTCAAGGGGCCTGACAACATTGCCGATGGTCTTGGACATCTTCCCTGCGTCGACGTTCCAGTAGCCATGGACGTTGAGATGTTGATAAGGTGCGATCCCTGCGGATTTCAACATACAGGGCCAATAGATACCATGCGGCTTCAAAATATCTTTGGCTGTGATGTGTTGCGCACAGGGCCAAAACTCCCTGAACAATTCGCCTTCCGGATATCCAAGTGCGGATACATAGTTAATGAGGGCGTCGAACCAGACGTAGGTGACGTACTTCTCGTCAAAGGGGAGCGTAATTCCCCAATCGAGCCGCGACTTCGGCCGGGAAATACACAGATCTTCCAACGGCTCTCTTAGAAAAGATAGGACCTCGTTCTTGTATCTTTCCGGCCTGATGAAATCCGGGTGCCGGTGGATATGGTCAATGAGCCATTCCTGATATTTACTCATTCGGAAAAAATAGTTAGCCTCACGGATGATTTTCGGTTCCGTCAGGTGGTCCGGGCACTTCCCGTCCACGAGCTCCCGCTCCGTATAAAAGCGTTCACAACCCACACAATAAAGCCCCTCGTAATCACTGAAATAAATGTCGCCATTTTCCTTCACCTGTCGGAGAATGAGCTGCACCGTTTCCATGTGCTGCGGATCTGTGGTGCGAATGAAATAATCATTGCTGATATTCATCTTCGGCCACAAGCTTCTGAAAAGTTCACTGATCCGATCGACATATGCTTTCGGGGTCTCACCCTCTTTTTCGGCGGCTGCGGCGATCTTATCTCCGTGCTCATCGGTTCCTGTGAGAAAAAAAGTCTTCACTCCATGGAGGATATGAAATCGGTTCATTACATCCGCTACGATCGTCGTATAAGCGTGCCCGATGTGAGGCTCAGCATTCACATAATAGATGGGTGTCGTAACGTAGAATTGATTGGACACTGTTTCCGTGGTTACCCCTTTTTTGATTTCTTGGTGAAAAGTCCCTGGCGCCGCAAATCACCAAATGGAATCTCTACTTCCTCCCCGTTTTCCAATCCGACGGTGAGGGTTTCTTTCAGAACATTCTGACGAATAACCTTTCCCTCTCCGTATTTTGTGCGCAATTTTTTCCCGAGCTTGGGAAGGTTTCTTTTGTTTCTTTCATAATAGTCATGTTCGTAGGTCAGGCAACACATGAGTCTGCCGCACATACCCGATATCTTGCCGGGGTTGAGAGAAAGGTTCTGCTCTTTGGCCATCTTTATGGTCACAGGTGCGAAACTGCTCAAAAAAGTTGCACAGCAAATTGGGCGACCGCATGCCCCAAGTCCCCCAACCATCTTGGCCTGATGGCGCACGCCAATCTGCCTCATTTCGATTCGGGTGTGAAATTTTCCCACAAGGTCCTTAACCAGCTCCCGAAAGTCTATCCTTCCGTCCGCCGTGAAGTAAACCACGATCCTGCCGCCGTCAAAGCGTCTTTCAACGGCGACCAAACTCATGGAAAGAGATCTCTCCTTTATCTTTTTCAAACAGTAATCATATACTTCATCCTCCAACCCGGAGCTTCTTTCATACTTTTCAATTTCTTCCTTTGTGGCCAGACGAAAAATCTTCTTGAGCGGTCGTTTTGGGACATTTATCGCCCTGTTTTGCGGCTCAGTACAGACGCAGCCGATAGCAGGACCCTCCTCGGTTATCACCATCACCTTGTCCCCTTTTTTAAGCACAAAATGCCCTGAATCGAAATCATAAACTTTGTTGTTATTCTTGAACTGAATTCCGACGATTTTATTCATTGCTGGTTTCAATCCTTGAAGCCGAAACTAACCGACGCGCGTGCAAAGTTCGTTGAGTCTCAGAACCGTAAACTCCATGACCAACTTCGTATTTCGCATCTGATGTAAGTCCCGCTGCGCCTGATCTAAAATAAAAATACTTTTCCACAGATTATCAATTTTAAAATTGTCGACCGTATTTTTCAACTCACTCGAAAAATCGACATTGACAATGAGATGGTCCATGCCCCCGATCTTTACAAGGAGCAAATCTCGATACCACGTCTCCCAGACGCTTAGCATATCCCTCAGGCCCCCCCCCCATACCTCCGACATGTCATTCCCGGCTTTTCCACCTTCTTCCGCACATTCCAGACCCATTGCGAATGCCTTTTCATTAGAAAGCCCGGGGAGCTCTACGAGTCTTACCAACCAGTCCTTTCTTTTATTTAGGAAGTCATTGTCCATCATCAGAAGCACACGGCCCAGGCTTCCTGCCGAAATCATGGCAAGTATAGTGGCTGTCTCTACATTGAGATCTCTCTCATTGGCAAGCCAATCGATCATACCGTCCACAGGCAGGGGTTGAAAGGGAACTCTTTGACAACGAGATACAATGGTCGGCAATAAATCATATGACTCCGTGGTGTTGAGGATCAAAATATTTCCGGGTGGGGGTTCTTCCAGTGTTTTCAGGAAAGCGTTCGCCGCTTCAGCGGTCATTGACTCCGCACGATCAATCACCGAAACCCGGTACCTGCCGGATACCGGGGCAAAACTCAGTGTCCGCTGGAAATCCCTTATTTGGTTGATTTTAATATTCCGGCCTTGGGGCCGAATGGTTAGGAAGTCTGGGAAGTTTCCGCTTTTCAGCTGACGACAGGGCATGCAGTGACCACACCCCTCTCCGTCTACGGCTTGACGACAATTGAGGGCCATGGCCAGAGCCCTTGCGGTTGTTGTCTTTCCGATGCCCGAAATCCCGGTGAAAAGATAGGCATGCGGTATTTTCTCTCTGGCCATCACCTTCGCCAAGAAGCGCTTCGCCCGCTCCTGGCCCAGAACATTGGAAAACGCCATCAAGTAACCCCCAGTCCCGACTGCTTGGATACAAAGGGCGCCACATTCTGAAATATGATCGCTTCCAGTTCATCCTCCGCCAACTTTCCATCGACGACAACAAACCGCTCAGGATTATCTCTTGCGAGGGACAGGTAACCTTGCCTTACGGCCTCATGAAAATCCGTCTTTTCCCTTTCGAACCGGTCCTGCCCCGCTTGAAAGCGGGTTTCGGTTCGCCGAATGGCCCTTCCAAGCGCAATCTCAACCTCACAGTCAAGCAGAAATGTGAGATCCGGAAAGATACCCCGCGTCGCTTTCTCATTGAGGATGCCTACCAAGCTCATATCCTGACCCCGCACATAGCCCTGGTAGACCGTTGTCGCATCAAAATAGCGATCACACAAGACCCACTTTCTCTGATCCAACGCCGGTCGAATGACCTCTTCTACATGTTGTGCCCTGTCCGCAGCGTAAAGAAGGAGTTCGGCAAACGGTGTTAGATGCTGATTCTTCGGATCCAGGAGAATTCGTCGGATTTCCTTCCCTACTCGCGTTCCGCCGGGTTCCAAGGTAAACACCAAAGGGACTTTTTGTTCCCTCAAACGAGCGACCAGGCGCTCAGCCTGAGTGGATTTGCCACACCCCTCGATGCCTTCAAACGTTATAAACAAAACGCACTCCCGAATTGCTCACTGAATCAACACCATGGAAACATTAATATAGATAAAAAGATGGTTGAGATCAAGAAACAAAACCCTCACGTCCCGTAGGCAAACTCAAACGCTGAGCAATTAGGCGGCAGCCGTATAAGCGGTGGCGTAAGGAAAACGGCCAGCACTTTTGTGAGGGCCGAGCTTGAAAGACGGGATGTCACAAGGAAGAGCCGCCAAGCATTTTCGAGGTCATTTGTGAAATTGTTGTCCGAAATCTTTGTTTTCTGTTGACAAGGAAAAATAAATGCCTACAATTCGCTCGCTTCGAAATGCAACCGAAGAGATTACGGGCCTTCCAAAAGGTACATTATGAAACGTCCCTATGGCCCGAAACACCAGGAAAGGGTGCGTCAATGAAAGAAAACCGTGACATCTTATTGCAACAGCTGAATCTTAAAAGAGAAGAAATAGAGCACACATTAAAGCGATTCCTACAAAACCAGAGGGAACATAATGCCCAGATTACGAATGATGACCTCAGGGATGAATTTGATCACGCACAGCGTGAGGTCTTTTTTCACAGCAACTCCAGCTTGATTGAAAAGAAAGCCAGGGAACTCAAAGAAATCGACCGCCTAATTCAAAGGATTTCCCGGGACGCTCAATATGGTGTATGCGAAGAATGCGGGGGGCGGATTCCTCCTGAGCGACTGCTCATTGTCCCTGAAACATCCCTTTGTGTCGAATGCCAAAGAGAGCTGGAAAGATTCGCCCATTCAAGAAAGCACGCCGGCAGAATTCGATCGGCACTCACGAGCGATCGAGACCAAGATTCGGAGGCAAGGTTTTTGGATATCGTTGAGGATGAACTGATGGACTTGGATCCCGATATCTTCCCGCCGCTTGAGACTTTGTCACCGGAAATCCAGGGACCTGAAAAAACAGCTTAGAAACACAAAAAATGCCGACCACGCCCAAAAACCGGATAGAGAGAGTTCCATGTTTCACCCGGCGGTTGGCGTTATTGCGCAAGGTCGTTCAATTCACTCATCTTTGAAACACGCTGACGGAAGCGTATTTTAAGGTGTGTCATTTTAGTCTGACGCAGAGATTGGGGGAACCCGATCCTCTCGAACAGCCTCTTAGAGAGATGCACACACCTTCTCTATAGCAGCAGCCATCGCTTCATCTTCTTTTCGGATGTCTTCCAGGGTTTTGGGGTTGACCGAAGCGGGTTTCTTCTCCAGTCCGTACTTCCATTTCAAAAATTGCTCTCCCGTGGTGGGATACAGCGCATAAATGAGCAAATCAAAATCGTCCTTGGCCAGATCTCCCACCTTTTCTCTGTCTTTCTCCAGTTCGGGCTCGAGGTAGTCGGCCGCACGACCCGTCACAGGTGTTTCGCCTCGTTTATAGCCCTTCAGGACCTTCTTTCGAACCTCCGGGTCAACCGGTATGGGGGTCTTTCCATATAGACCGAATACCAGATCCTTCACTTCATTGGTAACCATTTTGTATTTACCAAAAAGAACATTGAGCACCGCCTGAACCCCTACGATCTGGGAGGTGGGGGTCACAAGCGGAGGCATGCCCAGCTCTTTCCGCGTTACAGCAACCTCTTTATAGACCTCGGGCAATCGATGCAGCGCCTTTGCTTCAGTGAGTTGGCTCACCAGATTGGAAATCATTCCCCCGGGTACTTGATGGGCCAAAACACCCGTGTCGATAACCGACATTTTGTGCTTTGCAAGGTAGTCTCGATACTTGGGTGCAACGGTTTCAATGTGTTCGCCCATTTCAAGTAGTGGCGCAAGACGAAATCCCGTGTCCCTGGAGGTTCCGTAGAGGGTTGCGACAATGGGCTCCACCGCCGGTTGTGACGTTCTCAGGGCAAAGGGCGCCAAACAAGTGTCCACAATATCCACCCCCGCTTTGATGGCCGTCAGATACACCATGGAAGCCATGCCGCTGGTGTAATGCGTGTGCAGGTGAATGGGGATTGTAAGCACTTTCTTGAGTTCCGTGACTATTTTTGCAATATCGAAAGGCGCCATGATACCTGCCATATCTTTGAGACACAGCGTGTCTGCCCCCATTTCCTGGATCTCTTTGGCTTTGGAAACATAATAATCCAGATTAAAAACTTCCCCGCCCATTCGTCTCTCGGTCAACGAATAGCAAATGGTACCCTGGAAATGTTTCCCGTTGGCTTTGATCCTCTCGACGACCGTCTGAAAATTTCGAAAATCATTCAAAGCATCGAACACGCGAAATACGTCCATGCCCGCTTCACACGTCTTATCAACGAACAATTTTGCCACATCATCTGCGTAATTGCGATAGCCTACGAGATTCTGGCCTCTCAACAGCATGGAGAAAGGGGTCTTCTTGATATATTTCTTGAGGGTCCGGATCCGGTCGAACGGATCCTCCCCCAGAAAACGGTGCATGGTATCAAATGTTGCACCGCCCCACACTTCCATGGCCCAAAATCCCACCGAATCCATCTTTTCTGCAATGGGAAGCATATCCTCGGTTCTCATCCGCGTGGCCAGTGTTGACTGGTGACCATCTCGAAAGGTGTTGTCTTGAATCTTTAGCGGCTTTTTGGGTCCCCCTTCCAAGAAATCGTCCATAAAAACCTCCATTCACTCTCATGATTGATAATTTTCAGTGATCAATCTAAGGATGCGCCGAGCATCAGAACAATTATTTTAATCTTACCTGAACCGATCGCTAGAACAAAAAAATTCAATTTGAATATAAATGCCGAATGCCTCCGGGTCAAGGAATTTCACCCGAAGCGCGTGATTGCCGAAAATGTCCTTGTTTATAGCCGCATATTGTCCTAAAAATAAAAAATCCCAGCGCTGCATAGGAGCCATAATCGTCTTGTCGTCAATAAATCAAACCCCCCCGGTATTTTCCGTCACTGAACTCACACAGAAAATTCAAAAGCTTCTTGAAGATCATTTTGACTTTGTTTGGATAGAAGGTGAAATCTCCAACTTCAGCGCCCCGGCCTCCGGCCATTACTACATGGTGCTCAAAGACGAAAAGGCGCAAATCCGGGCGGTTATGTTTCGCCTTCAAGCCCGCTATCTGAAGTTTCTGCCTGAAAACGGCATGAAGGTGGTTGCCCAGGGCAGGATTGCCGTATACGCGCCTCGGGGGGAGTATCAAATCATTCTCGATTATCTGGAACCTATGGGTGTGGGCGCCCTGGCCCTTGCATTTGAACAACTCAAAAAAAAGCTGGCCGACGAGGGGGTTTTTGACAATGAGATCAAAAAACCCCTTCCCTTCCTGCCACAGAGGGTCGCGGTCATCACCTCGCCCAGCGGAGCAGCGATTCGTGATTTTTTGAAAATTATCCGCCGCCGATTTGCCAACATCGAGATTACGATCGTGCCCGTTCGGGTTCAAGGCGAGGAAGCAACGCGGGAGATGGTTGAAGCCTTGGATGTCGTTAACCGGGACCTCAACGTCCAGGTCATTGTCCTGACGCGCGGAGGCGGATCTCTTGAAGACCTGTGGGCGTTTAACCAAGAGGAACTCGCGCGGGCCATCAGAAGATCCCGGATTCCGGTCGTTTCTGCAGTAGGTCACGAAATCGACCTTACAATCGCGGATCTTGCGGCTGATTTCAGGGCGCCAACGCCCTCCGCGGCGGCTGAGCTCCTCGTCTCTGAAAAGGAGGCCCTCCTGAATCGCCTGAATGAAGTGAGAAACCGTTTAATATCAGGAGTCGGTTGGGCCATAAAGAATCCTGCGCACCAACTGGCGCATCTGTCAAAATCCCTTCGGGATCCGAGGAAACGGCTTGCTGAAAACTGGATCCGTCTTGACGACATTTACTCCAGGATCATCCGCCTGACACTATTCATTTTGCGTGACGGAAAAATGAGACTTGACACCGAGAAACGTGCCCTGCTCTCTGAGTCTCCCCTGAATGTCATAGTATCCATGAAGCAGCAATTGAGATTTCAGAGGCGTTCGTTCACCGCGGCCATCAAAGGGCGCCTCCACGACAATCAGATGACCCTCTCTCTTGTTACAAAAAGAATAAATGACCTTAGCCCATTATCCATTCTTAAGCGGGGGTTCAGCATCGCCAGAAAAATGCCTGAGGAAACCATCCTGAGGGACATTTCAGATGTGAAAAGAGGAGACCCTGTTCAGGTGCTGCTTGCAGCCGGCGAACTGGAATGCCGGGTAGAAAAAGTAAGCAACGAGCGAAAACCATGGCGCTTGATGAAAAATCGGTCTTGAGCATCGGCAGCAAACAGATACAAAAATCGTAACAATTTAGATTTTTGAAAGAACTCGTGAGCAGAACAACAGGGGCCGTTGGGATCTCTTTCAGAAGACCGCAAAGCCCTCCCTCATTCCATGGAACGGCAGCTGGGCCTCAAAACTCATCCCCGGACAGCCCCAGAAGGGAATCGCTGTTGCAACGTCGGTCTTCTCTGCCTTTACCGAGCCGCCTATTTCGGGAT
>Ga0180437_10005093_pt1 | contig 18167 bp, 18 predicted proteins | sample SS_ome_4_FD_132410 | JGI IMG/M metagenome (GOLD analysis project Ga0180437, IMG submission 132410) | Hypersaline lake sediment archaeal communities from the Salton Sea, California, USA - SS_3_D_1 metaG | ecosystem: Environmental > Aquatic > Non-marine Saline and Alkaline > Hypersaline >... | reverse complement strand
TTGTACCTTTGCGACCAAGGTAAGATTAAGGGTCCTAGACTTGTGCGCGATAGGGCACAAGGAGGATCGGGATACGTATCTGGAGCTCTCTCGCCATTCGATGGAAATATGCAGAAGAGGATGTTGGGTGTTAAATTGCCAGGCACATCCTCTTCGTACGGTGCTAGACCACAAAGTGGTGCTGAGAGATCACCAGCTGGATGGACAATCCCCATAGAGCAGACCCCATTCCCGTTCGGACGTGGTTTGAATGACTTGGCCAAAACAATGTATCCACCTTCAGATCAAATCAATGCTGGAGCAGAAAATACGATTGGTATGGAGACAAATACGCCGGGATTGTACGGAGAAAGTGCAAGAGAAGCGGGACTGGCACGAGCGGCAGCAGCGGCGGCGGCCCAACAAACTGCTCCTATGCAACAAGGCTAAGCAAAATATTCTGAGTATGTAAAGTAAGTATGTCCGTCGAGGAGTTTACAACGAAGGATGCTCTGGTCAAGTTGGGTTTAGGTAAGCCAAGCGCTCGATGTTTCGTAGCAGGTGTAACTTCTGCCGCTATATTATACTTTGCAGGCTATCCGCATGAGGCGTTCAGAGAAGACGGCACAATGCGTCCATTCGCGCCCCTCACACCCGGTCCAGATGGTGTCAAAGCCAAGCATTTTCTAGTACTACCACTAAGTATCGCAGCTTGTGCATACTTTTTCACATGAGTTCAACAGTCGGTGAGTTTTTGAGAGAGAAGATGACTAATATGGGAAGATGGGTCAACACAGAGCTTGGCACAGAATTGGACGTGGACCTCGAGCAGTACGTAGCCAGACGGACGGAAACGGAGTTAGCAATGATAGCTAATCTCCTTAGTACAAACTCGACTATAATCATACACAAAGATTGGAGTGGATTATCTAGGTTGGGTGATATACCCGAGGAGTTGCAAACATGCTTCCATTCTATTCGACAGAGGCAGGACATGCACGACAAATTTTGGAAATACCTCCAATTGTTCCGTGACGTAATTTCCAATCCAACAGAATAAGAATGAGCAGTAGCAAGGACAAGGACCCTTTGAGTTTATCGGAATTGCATCCAAATGTAATTCAAGAAGTAATAGACTCAAAAAAGAAAAAACCTAGCGAGTTAGAACTGAGCAAGGAAAGTCGACTGCGAGAAAAAGAGCAACGTCTAAGAGATAAGGAGAAAAACGCAGCGACACATTTCCATGAATCAGAATCCGTGAAGCCGACCCCACCAAACCCTAGTCTTATTCTCGACAAGATTGCTGCATACCGTGAGAGGTTCCCCGAACTAAGATCTCGCAATGCAAAACTATCAGCAAAAAGTACGTACGAGGAGTTGGAGGACGAGTTGCACTACCTGGAGCTCCAGCTAGGAACGAGTAAAGATAGTAATTTGGGATGCATGCTTTTCATAGGATCGATGATGGGAATCGAATCCTTGACTGAGATTTATAACCCTCTCCAGCTGAATTTAAAGGGATTAGGTAAGATTGCTAAGGATAACGTAAATGAGTTCAGTCCTATCTTAGACGAGCTCACTATCAAGTACGGAGCGGGTCTGTACGTCCAGCCAGAGATTCGATTAGTAGTTGCTGTTGGTGCACTAATCATGACTGTACACACTGCTAATAATGGAGACTCTCGACTTGGAGACGCGATGAAACGCATGTCTAAACCAGTCAAGGCCCCCCCTGGATCCGACAAATTGTAAATTCTAACTTAATTGTAATTAATGGCGTATCGTGAGGAAGTGAGAGCAGGATTTGAAGCTTTGTTTCATTGGGGTGGTCGCGAGGGAGGAGAAGCAGCAACACGAGTAATAGAACAAGAGGGCGCTCGAGGAACAGAACGTGCCGTTATTGATCTTACACGTAGTGAAACTGAAACTTTAGGACGGGATGCGTTACAAACTCTTTCTAGGGGAGCAAATCACTCCGTTGCTGAGACAGCGACGCGGGAAACTGTAGAGATGGCAACACGAGCAGCAGAACACCCTAATATTCACCCGGTTACGAACCCAGTACACATTCATACAAGTCCTGGGATGTACACGAGAAATGTGTTGATGGGAACCGCGGTAGCAGTTCCTGCTATCGCTACGGCTGGAGTAGGTAGCTTTTTAGGAATTCAAGGTTATTATGATGGAAGGGAAAGGCTCGATAATTTGGGGAGCGGTATAGGGGACGGTCTCAAGAATGTAGCGAAAGGACTTGCTTCAATTCCTGAATCCCTTTTAAAGTTGTTAAAAGATTTTCATATACCCAATCCGTCGGACATTGAAACCGCTGCACTTTCTGCCGCTCATAGTGCTCACGATGTTGCAAGTGGTTTCTTTAACCCTTCTACTGAGTCGATATTGACAATCGGAGGAGTACTAGTTGGCGCTGTGGTAATTTACGAGGTTTATACTCGCCTTTAAAATAATGGAACAGGAACAATTGACTGATTCTCATCTGACAATGGCGATGCCTCTTCATTCTTTAAAACAGAAAGCAATTCTTGCACTTTAGGTGTAATTACAATTTCATAGGGAAGAGGTAGAATTTCTCGCGCTGGAGGCGGATATGTAGTTTCGTCGGCTTCTCCCCAAGTAGGTTCGTAGGCTGGCGTTTTGAAACAAACTCTTCTGAATACTCGATTTGCCATCTCGCGGTGACCTGGAACAGACATATTATATCATTCTTAAATTAGAACTTTTCTAATGGAATTTTAAAGAATGGGATTTGGAACATGGTTTTGGACTGTTACTGATTTTATACCTATTGTTGGTACGGTTGCTCGAGGTCTTCAAGCAGCTGGTTGCGCAGCTGTCGGTGATATTCATTGTTCAGTGGAGGCAGGGAAGAACATGGCTATAAACCTAACCGCCGATGTAGTTACTCCTTTAATTGGACCGGCAGCAAGAGTAGGGGGGTTTGCAGCAAAAACGGCAGGAAAGGGTGCTCTACGAGTAGGTGAAAAGCTGGTTACTCGTACTATTGCTAAAACCGGGACTGAAATTGCAGCTAAAGCTGGCGGTGAAGCAATTACAAAAGCTGCAGCTGAAACTGCAGCTAAGAAAGCTGGGAAAGCGGCTGCCAAAGCGGCTGCAAAGGAGGAAGCTGCAAAACTTGCAGCAGAAAAGAATTTGAAAAAAGAAGTATTAAAAGAAACTCTTAAAAATTTGTCAATGAAAAATGCAACCGAGGCAACTGCAGTATCAAAAGCTGCAAAAGCTGCTTCGAATGCTGCAGAAAAGCGAGTTTTGGAAGAAGAAGCAAATCAGCTTGCAAAAAAATCAATGGAATTGGCAGCAAAAACGGGTGGTGCCGTTGACAAAGAGATGAGTGAATTGGCTGGTAAGAAAGCTTTAGAACGAGCAGAAGAGAGAATGGCGGCGGAGTTTGCGGAAGATGCAGCAAAAGTAAGTGCCGAGTCTGCAAAATTAGAAAGAGCAGCTGCCGAAACAGCTGTGAAAGAAGCAGAAGAAGAGGCGGGAAAAAAGATAGCTAAAGAAGTAGCGTACGAGAATAGTACCTTGGCAAACAAGGTGTGGGATGCTGCGAAACCAAGACCAATTGATTTATTAGGAGGAGTTGCCGCTAAAGGTGCTAAAGATGCTTACCTAGCTATTCGAGGAGTATTGCAAGGTGATAAGCAGATACCTGATGATGATGATGTTCCTTCGTTTGTAGACGATGATGATGATTGGATAGATTCTATGTATTGGGGTGATAATCCTTTAAACAAAAAAACTGAAGACGATGGATCACGCGAACCTGAAGACGATGGATCACGCAGACCTGTAGTGGGAACTGAAGATAAGAAGGAGACTCAAATCAATCCTGGTGTCGACTTATCCAGTATTTGGAACTCTAAGAACAATTACTTTATAGATGATATTAATCTATACAATGCGGCCAGAAGTTTGGAACACGAAATCGAGCTAGCAGATCAAGTAAGTAATCCAGCAGGTCAGTCAAGTTATGACAATACTTCAGTTCTCCTTCTATTAACATCTCTTGGATTTGCTTACTACATTGTTTCTGAATGATGAATAAAATAATGGAGAAATATGTATTGCCGACTGCACTTGGCATCGCTGCTTTCCTGTACTGGCAAACCTTACCACGAATGAAGAAGCATTCTTACATAATGGCAGCTCCGACAGTTGCTTCTGCAAGTACTGCAGCTCACACAGGAGTGATTCAGTCTCCTCCGCCTAAAATGGACAGCAGACGTAACCCACCTTCCTCTTCAGCACAAAATCAAGCGAATTCTAAAAAGGATCCGAGCGTCGCTAGCAGACCCTCTAGTCATGGAGGGGATATGGCGAGCACTGGAGATAAACAACCACAATCTACAACTAAGTCTATTGAGCAATCAAAAACTCCTCCAACATCTGACGTAAGGGTAATAGATGAACGATTCACTGGCACTCATGAAGAGTGGCTGGTTAAAGAAGGAGAGAAGGAGTACTGGCAGACGTTTGAAAACATACCTAAAGAAGCGCTCAATAAGTATAGGTATGGCTACATAGTAAGAAAGTCGAATTCGTAAATATTCTAATTAAATGACGAATCATGTTCGATTACGTTGGAGGAATGTTGATGAATTTAGGTCCATATGCGGCAGGAGCAAGTGTCACTGCTTTTCGAGGTATGATACCACTTCCACGAGCTGTAGAGGATACTCTATCAATAGCGCCACCAGCTGTTTGGACGATGGGCGCTGGCTACATGGCAGCAGCTCCGGGTGAGGACAAAGCCTGTGCTGCACTAAAAGGTTTCGCAGGTGGTACTTTGGCTGCAGTGGTACTAAACGTTATACGTTAATAATATTCTAGGACTATAATTAGCGCATGGAAGGAGGAAGATTTGTGTCCTGGGATGCCGAAAGGGAGGAAATTGTGCACGCGAAAGTAACACCAGCTATGAAAGATGTGGCACAGAGTGTGTACCTCGACTCTGGAGATTATACAGTCACAATTGATCCTATAAATCGCGATTCTTGGATCTATGACGGAGATCCAGATTTTAAGAGAAGCGCAGTAAGAGGTCTTGTTTTTGATCACGAAGCATACAAAAGAGCACTGAATTGGGAGAAATCACATCACGGTGACATCACTCCCTTTCTGCCTACCACTAGTATGTTGGATTCTGCAGAAAAGTACTCTGTGCCTATTGGATCTCGTTGTCTTGGGTGGATGGGGTACAAGCGTGATCCATCTCGCTTCGGACAATTGCCAGTTATCATGCAGCAATTGTACGATGGTACATTGATCAACAAATCTCCTGGTGATATCGAGCACGAGCAGCGCGAGTACGAACGACGCAGCGCTGCTCGACTATTCGACACTTCAGGGTACACTAGATAATTTCTCATTTCCAATTAATACATGTCACAGGAAGCTATATCTTTGATGATCATAGCAATTGTAACCCTATCGTATGCTCAATTATCTAGGCCGAAAGAGAGCAGTACGATGCTAATTCCGAGCAGGCCTAGTCAGCAGAGAGAAGTCGACGTGACGCGTTGGCGCCATGACGGCAGTCAACCAGTACTGTACACTAGGGAGGATTTTCTGGGAAATAGAGAACAATTCGAAGACTCTACAGCTGCAGGGCTGCAAGTCTTGGTGAGTTGATTGGAAGTTTGACAGAATTCACAAATTCCAACTGCAGAGTGCTCTATACACATGGGTAAGAGAAATTTGCACGGGTATACATACTATCAATGCGACTGGACTGGCTTTCCTTTAAAGGAAACAAACTGTTTTATGCCTAGTTGGACAAGTAACGACAAAGTATCAAAGAGGGGAAGCTATTGCAACTGGGAATCCGTTCTTGCTCACGCAGATTTTTTATTCAAACAAGACAAAATAAAGGAAGACGAGTTGAAGCGCATAATTGATTACGTTAAGGAACAAATGGGTGGTTCAATAAACACATCAGCTCCACATTTCATGGATTTGGAGCACTTTAAGTGCTCGATTGCGCCTGGAGAGAAGCAACGCAGCCTATCCGCACAAGACTATCACAATGAGTGCTGTTACGAAAAGGACGAGATTATTGGTGTCAAATTGAACGCTGCTGGTCAAACATTTGAAGTAAAAATTGGCACATGCAATGGAAAACGTGACTACAAGCAGCACATCCAAGAACCTTCTCGTCTGACTCACAATAGCAAAGCAGTTCCAGAACTAACATGCTTCAAATCTTATCGCAAATCTAAGATGAAAGATAAAGACATATGCGTCTTTTACTATCCCACATCTGAACATGATCTGGAACTCAACAGTGTAGCAAGCAATTTATTTAAAATGCAAATTTATGGAGACGTTCTTCTTCTGCAATGCACAAAAGAGGCATCTTTTATACCACGAGAAAGGTACATAGGCTTTTCTGTCTGCGATTTTCACGAAAACTTTTTAAAAAAACGAAAGCGTCAAGTTGAAGTTACGAAACCGTTGGAGAAAGAGGAGTACATTCAGCTGAAGACTGAGATTGAGTCTTCTTTGTCCGAGTACGAGAGGCGTGCTTCTTCTTTGTCTCAGTTGCCGACGTTTCAGAAGACGGCAAAGATGCCTCCGTTTGATGGGAAACAGTTGGCTGATCTAAAGAAGCATGAGATGAATCTTGTAGAAGTGCCTGTAGAGGGGTAAACGAGTTCTCCACATTTGTGTACTCTGTTGCATCCTGTCTATGCACTCGAATAGGAGCTGGCCTTTTAGACTGTTGCCATCCTTCCTCATCTTCTTCCCCCCACCTCGTGTTCTTTTCCACTTGATATTGTGCCGGTGCGTACACTGTCATCGGCATGTTTTCGTACGCACTGATCTTAGAATTTAAATAGTTTATGTTAAAAGTTAAAAAATTTACCTTTTTAATTGCTTCTTCTAATTCACTTATGTAGACATCTCTTACAAAATAGGGTAAGCCTTTCTCCCACAAGGTGTCGAAATAACTGTGATATTGTCCAATCACACCAACACCGTTTATGAAAAGTGCGTCTCCGGGAACACATAGTTCGTAATCAAAACTTAAAGGATATTCTGAGGATTGATCACACATGACGAATGTGGAGATGACCTGTCTGACAAAAAAGCAGAAGTTTTCTGTGGAGGATCCCGAAGTAATTAGATTAGCGAATGGTAGGTACGCTTTTAGATGTAAATGTCCTTGGCAAGGTAAAAACGGTAAAGATTTGTATGCTTACAAATTTTGCAGTTACAAAGATTGGGAGAGCTACGTTAACCAGAAAGAGAGTAACGATGAAGAAGAAACTGAGTAGAAATTTCCAGGAAAGTGACAAGAAAGCATGCCGAATCCACGGGTAGCGAATGTGAGTAGACTCCTTCATCGCACATCTCAATACACACAAGCGCAATCTCGCTATTTGCAAGGCGATATGGTGAAGCGTATCAGGGATCCGGATGTTAATATCACGACATCAAAAGTGGATTTTAAACCTCAACATACGGCGAAAACTAACCAAACATGGAAATACCAAGGAGGTCAAATATTGAGGGCTCCTTCTTTGTTGTTGAACGGGACAAAGTACGAAGACCCTAAAAATCCTGGCCAACCTCGTCGTAAGAACGAGAGCAACTTCTTCATTACAATAAATTGCAATAAAGCTCCATCTGGAGAGGATGCTGAGAGAGGCGTTAAACAAATGCAACAGATGCTTAATACTCTTGCGGACGAACGGGTACTAGCGAGATACATAAAATTCGGGCCGGTGGGACCAGAATACAGAGATGATAAGTATGTCGATGTGGTAACAGCAGTAGACTGGAAGGCAGCAGTAGAGACGGGTGACATCAAGAATCGTCTGCATTCTCATATTTGGTTGACTTTGACGCATTACAGTCAGGTCCAAATCAATCCCCAAATGCTTCAATTTGAAGCCAGCAACGCTTTTAACAAAGGACTGGCACTAGGATCGAATCTGAGAGTCACAAAGAAAATGTACGTGCATGTGAAACTGCTTCCACAGAGCGATTGGACCAATATTATGAAGCAGTATATTCACAAAGGAATGAGTAGCATACCATAGCAATAATTTCCGAGCACTCTGTAGTATGGCAAGTTCTAGTGATACGTATTCTAAACATGGATATGTAATAGCTTTAGGCGGACCAGGTGCACAAAGCAATGATTGGAATGCAAGGGCTCAGGTTTTAGGTGTTTCTCTAAATGGAGTTACTGGTGAGAAAGCTAAGGCTGATAAAGTTAAAATGGCGGCAATAGATAAGAAAATGGATTGGAGAGGTAATCCATTAGATGCTAAAATTAGAAAGGGAAAAAACAAAGGAAAAACCGCTCTTCAAGTTTTGCATGAGAGTTCTCAAGATCCAAATGCCAAGAACATTTGGACGTTTTTGGGAACGTTGAACAGCAGCAGCTTCGAAGAACAGAGCAATGACCTGTTCTTAGCATTGCCAGCGTATGGAAGAGGTAGAATAAATGTATCTGATCTCAAGAAAGAAGTTGAAAGGGCGAAGATGAACTGGAATTACAGCTGCCCATCATTTGAAGTTTGGATAGCGATGACTGGGTACGACCCAAGCAAAGCAGACGGTGGACGCACGTTTCAAAAGATGTGTCATTATTTGCTTGTCGATGGCCAATACTCTCACAATTCTTATTTTGTAGATAAATATTTTGAAGGGAGTAGTGGCGAATTGAAAAAAAGTTTAGTTGTCGAAGTGGACCCCGTAAAGGACACATGGAAACAGGCTGGCAAGAAGGGAGGTGAATATTACGCGTACGTGAGTGAAGACGCTAAGAAGATAAAAGCAAGAAAGGGTGGTTTTCTAGGGTACAATAATCAAGGTATTGATTCTGAGAAGGGAGCAGGATTTACGGATCAGAAGACGACTGGTGTTGAAGTGCCAGTTTCAATAAGACCAGGCAGCAAGGCGAATTGGTTGAGATGTCTGGGTATATCGTTCACTGGAGACGACGTGACCGGAAATTCTGTTCTTAACAAGCACGGCGTCTATGCACAGCAGTTCAGTTCTGGGACATCGAGTGGGAATGCGAATGAAGAGATACAAGGCGTCATGGCTATGGGAAATCGTATAGCTTCTATAATTGGTTTGTACTATTACGACAAGTGCAATACTGAATCTTTGAACTGGCTGAAAACCGGTGTAGTGGAAGGCAGAGAATATCACATAAGAATGAGACTTCCAAATCCGAACTACGAGAGGTCGAACACAAAGCTATACGTCAAGGAACCCTTAAATTCAGCATCAAAAGCCGAATTGAACCAAGACGAAGAAGCAGTAATTGGAACTATAAGAGGGTTTCCAGTCGATGCCATATTCAGCTACAGAGACGCGCCGCTGACTCATCTCAGCTTGCTGCTGCACCCGAACTCTGGTAAACTGGTCACTATTATTGCACCTTTCTTTGGAAGCAGGACTATTGGCTGGACAGGTACAAAGCAGGACACGGATCGTAAGTACATTAATGAAATGCTAGAGAATCAGCCGGAATTTCCACTTCATACACCTGAAGAAGACGATGGGCTCCTTTTGGGATGGAAAATGAGCAAGGCGTTATGGCTGTACCCACATGCTAGTAACGATGTCGAGTGGACTACTAGACCTTTCAAAGCAATGCCAGAGGAACAGTTCCGCCCAGGCTTCATGAACCCGCCAAGATGGTCTGGTAACAATTGGAGGGACGGAGATAGCGTCAAATCTGTAGCTGAGTTATTTGAGGACTTTTATTATTTGAGAGATCTTTTTATGAATGGAGACGCGGTTCGATCAGATAACTATGACGACAATGAGTATAATAAATTACGAAGGTACGTGCTCTTTGGTATAGAACAGCAAACTCAGGCTCAGGGAACGGATCCGACAATGAATGTGGTCGCTACAACAGCTCCCGCACAGGCAGCAGAACCTCAGAACGTGGACATAGATGCAGACGACCAAGTAGAAGAAGAGACGCCACAAACTACCTATGCGGAACCAGAAACGATGCAAGATGTGGACGATGTAACTGGTTCTGCGGGTCAGGGAAATATACTTAGGAGTGACCAGGAGTACGTTGCAATGGATTTTGGAGGTAGAGGAATAGGAGTCGCATCTCTGGAGGAAACTTTGGAGTTCGATGGCGATCTAGCAGTTGGGTCAGCGGATAAGAAACAAGCGGGTCAAAAAGTAGACGTAGCATCTAAATTTCAGGGCAAAGTACCTGTCGCACCAGGTGCAGAGAAGGCTTCGAGAGACGTCAACAAACATTACACATCTCCAGATGCACAGCCGTGGCCACATCAAGACATATACTTTCCTTCAAAGACGAAATTCAAAAAGGAAAGCGCGAATAACGACGCGATTAAGGAGTACTCCTTAAAGTATGGCACCGTTGAGAATTTGTACTTGCAATCAAGCAGCGCAAAAGTAATAACTGGTGTGGAAGTAAACTACGGTTTGGCTAAACCACCAATAACAAGTAACAAGAATTCAATACTGGACGAACGCCTTGACTTGGACACGCCTTTGTTTCGCAAAAACTTGATGCGTATACTTTTGATCTATTATCACGATAGCAGCATAGGAATAAACGGAAACGTGATTTCAGCAGCTGATAAAAGGCTTGGTATGCTGAACGGAATATTTGCATACAATAACCAAGGAGCAGAGTACAAGTTCCCTGTGTATTCGAGTAGAAGCAACACAAAACGGCTGTGGAAACCAGTGTTTTCTAAAAAACCACCGGACGGTAAAAAGTGGAGGGAATGTTTCGATTTCAATCTTCATCAAGGCCAAGACAAGAACCTACTTAGTTGCATGGACAGTGAATTGAGACAGATGCTTAATAATCACGAAATAAAAAGTGAGATGACGGTACGAGAGTGGGTCACTTCACCTTGGCACTATAGTTACCTCCCATACCAGCCCCAGAAAGCAGTGTTCGCTGACGGAGAGACGTACTCTGAGGGTTGTAGAAGATGCTCTCGCCCTTTCTTTGAGTTTGAGGAACTGTATGCTGTATACAAGCACTCTGAGCCTCTAACTCGTCACTGGCCGTCTATGTACTGGCAAAGAGACAATGACAACTGTGATCCCAGAGGTAAATTCAGCAAACAAGGAGAAGCGCCTCAACCCTTCCACTTTGATCAGTTTTGGGACAATACACAGACTCGCCCTAAAAAGGCAACTAAGGAAGTTACGAAGGGACCAGGAGTGCAAGAAGTTGTTGATCAAAACTGTCCATCAGATGAAGACTGTCAAATTGAAGACTTTGACGGCAACTGGCACAACTGGCCAACATTCAGGTTCAAGATGCCTATCTGCGAGCAGATATATCGTAATCTTGACAGAGCGAATGATACCGGATCAGTGAAACCGCTACATACGATACTTGTCAAGAAGAAGCACCCAGCTACATTTCGAAAGTACTACAACCATGTGTACGATACAGATCGAAAGTTCATGTACGAGACGTTCCCACAAGGACGTTTAACATTAAAACAAGCAAAGGTCAAGTACGGCCAGCAAGGATATAGGTTGCAAAGAGCTTCTAAATTTGGGAATTGTTGTTTGGATTGTGCAGCTGTGCTTGAGACAGCGCCGGGACTGTTTTACCGTAATTATCGTATTGTTAAGCCAAGGACTATTGTGCGTGGAAACGATAGACAAGTAACGAGCTCCCAAGACTGGTGGTTGAATATGTTGGGTAGAGTAGGAATGAACGCTTCCGGTGCTCAAGAATTTGCAGCTGAATTCTTGCACGGTGGGGACAAGAGCCTCTCAAGAATGAGGCCTGACGAGGCAATGCGTTACAAAGAAAAGTTGGACGGCGCAATGATGATGGTAAGGAATTACATAAATGAACAAAACAGGACATTGCCAGGAAACAAGACTAAATTCCTGAATCCTCCAGATATCCACGTTCAGAACGCAGTGAAGGAACCGAAGAAGAGCGAGGAGAAGACTAAAGCAGCAATAGAGAGTATACGCAAGTTGATTCTGAAGCACGATGCGAGGAAAAGGCAATTACCAAATGTGGTTAGACCAGCTGCAGTTGATTTAACGGAGGCTGAATTCGACAACCCTGCGTTTCGGGATTTACTTTACGAGATACTGCGCAAGTACGAGCATAGAGAGGCGTTTACGAGAGGCGACAATACAAAACTGTTTGATCCTAACCAGACTCGTAAAGAGTCTAGAAATGTAAAGCGCGGTGAGTACCTGAACTGTCTCGAAATTCGTCAGTGGAATCCAACAGTGTCTACTAGGTTAGGAGAATGGAAGAATAACGCAGCTGGCGTGGACGAATGGGTGCCAGCTCGGAAGTTGACTGATTACGAAACCACAGTGTACTATGCAACGCGTAAGGGGCCAAAAGGAATAGCTGTAAGCGGTGGCTCTATGCACACAACTGCCGACGGCAGAACAAAGACGTATAGTCACAGCCAATGGGCTGGCGATGGGTACATAACTGAGTGGAAACCAAGTTTTGGGCAAAGCAGCGCTTGGAAGCCTAGAGATCCTCTACCGACAGATGATGTTCAAACTAGAGAGTTGCGGCAGTCTAGATTGTTTATCACGTACTCCTTGCATAGACCAGTCACATCAGAGGAGGAGGCTAGGTTTTTAATGGAAAGGATGGCGAATGCAGCTCATATAGTTTTCGGAGACGACAGGTTTCTATCTCAGCTCCTCGTTTTCGGGCAGCGGCTCAAAGAATTTGGTACGGGTATAGTGCTGAACAAACAGAATATGCAAGGGTATTCCAACGAAAAGCTGAACTCCGACACTCTAAGCTCAGCTCATTACACGCTAATAGATGCTCCACGAAAAAAGGAGAAATTGGATACCTTCTATGCATCTGCAACAGGATCCAGCTACGTGTTTGACACATACGAGACGCACGTCGACAAGGTTGACGTAGATGGAGGAATTGAGATAGGACCAGTAATGAAGCACCCTCACTTTCACATACTAGTAACTATCAATCACTGGACGTATATTCAGATAGACTACTTCAAGATGAATCACTTTTTCGAGCTTCTTTTCCGCGGACAAGACCCTTACAATTGGTTCGAGGAAGGGTACGTTGAGAACAATTTCATGCTTATTGACGCGTCTGGCGGTCTCTTCTACACTGACAATGAGCAGCCGTACGTCGACATACGTCTCTACCCACAGGACAACTGGCAAGAAATCATAACAGCTTATGTTCGGAAAAACAGTACGCCTAGTATAAACGAAGCTATACAAAAGAAGACAGGTCCTATTTAGCACAATTAATTTTCTCATACTACCACCAGAATGGAAGAGGAACAGAACGAGCAAACTTTTGTGCCAACGGTAAATTCAATTATAAATCCTCTACATGACACACCTCCTATACTGGAAAGGAGTGATCCTTGCGATGCAACTCAACCGTTCAAGTTGCCGCCGTGTTCTTCTACAGTCGAAGTGCCGCCTTGCCCTTCTATTACAGTGCAATACAAACCTCAAGACATAATGGAGATGATAGCAATTAGTGCAATCTTCGGAGCTGGACTTGCTCTCGCATTCAAGTACGCATTTTCCAAGTCCGATTTGAATGCCTGAAACGAGCTTCTTTATATGCCTTTCTACGAGCGACACTTTTGAAGGGGAAGAGTACACAAAGCAAGCGGGACGAATGTCGAACATCTTCACAGAGATATTCACTAATTCAGAGAAGATTCTTCTTCTCACACACAAAGCACCATTGACAGGTTGCCACACTGAGCTCGATGTATCACAGGACGAGACCGGACTGAAATGTGCGGCTGTTGTCGACTTCACTTCGAGCAAGAAAGTGACAATCGATAAGACGAAACTTAGCAAAATGCTGAAAGCAGAGGGAAAATGGTCGAACATGAAAGTAGAGAAAAAGGTAGTTCCAGAAGAACCGGAACCTCCATTAGCTTAAGATCCCGTACGTGATGTGTCCGACAGTGCGACAGTCGAGGCAGATCTGCTCCGATTCACTTGCCATGTTAGTACAGCGATTCCCATCACAATCGGTGTTCATGCAACGATGTGTCCGAACTCGCACTTCTAAAGGTTGATCATCTTCATTAAAAAAGTTTAAGACCTCCTAAAACGTTGCCCAAAAATGGAGAAAGTTTGAGTTTGGTGTAGTGTGTGTGCGTGTGTGCGTGCGTTTGTATGTGCTCGCAATTCGATGGATCTAACTTATACTCACCTCCTCTTCTTCATCGTCTTCGTCATCAGTGCACTCAGCCTCGCCTACCACGAATCGGTTAAAAGCCCTCCGCTTTATAGGACGATTTTCGCTTGGCCCGTTGGAACTGTTCAGTCCCAGCGTCACATCCGCAAGCGGATTCGAACTCGGGTCACGCCGATTCGGAGACGGGCCATTTGCACACTCGGACAGCTCCTCGTCCACAAAGCAACGTGTTCGCTTAGCAGTGCTTACTCCGCTCGAGAAAGAGCTATTGCTGTTTCGAAGAGTTGGAGAAGCAGCAATCGAACCTACCACAGAACTAGCATTCCGAATTGGAGAGCTTGGACAGTCAAGCACTTCACCCATACCCCCGTTATGGAAGTAGTCTTCAAGCCAAGGCGGTTGGTGCACGTCGACGTGGATATCGTTCTCAGCGTTGCGCATTTTGAAAGGAATCTTCTTGTAGACGGGAGGAAGACTTTCGATGTCTGGAAAGTGGTAGCTGTAGTACTCACGAAGCGTAGCTGGATCGAACATACTGTATATGTCTTCAAATCCCATCTCTTCGTTTTCCTGCTCGATTGCAGTGATGATATTGCAGTACGTAGAAGGACCTCCGACGTCCATCAAATTCGTTCCACCGCAATAATTCGAGAAGTTGCACTCCCTTATTGCACGGTAACCAAACCATCCTTTATTGTTTGATCCAGTTGCTGACTCAAAGAAGTTGTAGGAACCAACTTCTTTGTTTGCTGAGTTGATTTCGATCTTTTCGTAGTCAATATCAACTCGAGTTGCTTTGTCCACGCTTGAAATTATATCCTGAAACTTGGTCGTCTTGAAAAAGACAGCCTTGTACTCCTTCAGCATATCATCCACGAGCTCGTTCTCTGTAAGTGGAACTTTAGTAGAAGAGTTCGTAACGTCGTCGTGCACTATGTTCGCGATGGGCCAAGTATTTGAGCTGCAGCAGTAAAAGTGGCATTTACCTTTCATTGCAAAATCGGATTCCTCGACAGCACGGTAGATCTCGTTTATACTGAAATGAATGCCAAGAACCTTTTTAATGACCGACACGGCACAATCCATTCGAAAAGCGTAATACCGAATCGTCGTGTTGAAGATGGGCGCGTTGGGAGTACACTGAGTTCGGTAGTTGTGCCAGAAGAATACCTCGTCCTCCTTCACGTTCAAAGGACTGGACCGAGTGCTCAGTACTTTGTCAATAGCAAGCACTAGCTGGTCAAGAATGGACTGGTGATTGTTGAACTCGTAGGTGGACCGAGTCACAGACTTTACCATCCATACAAAGACCTCTTTCTGCTCCATTTCACCAGCTTGGAACATGAAGTTCACGATGAGCATGAAATAGAGAAGAATGCCCCACATGTTGGCGGACCGATCACGCTTACGGCAGATAGCTGCACCCATGAAAGAAGCGCAATCGACAATTGCCTCTTTGTCCAGCTTACCTTTCCAAAGAATCGACGCAAAGTCTATCGTCAGTGCGGAGAGCAGCTCGCGAAGAAGCAACCATTGATTGTAAAGGCCAGGGTCGTCACTTTCCTCTTCATTTTTTAGAGCTGTGAACTGAATGAGCAGAGAACGTTGCCAGAACGAAGCGTCCGTCTCGTTGACAAGGTTATTAGACTGTATTTTCCAAGGAGATAGTAGTGTCAGATGGCGAGATCAAGCGGGTACAGACCAAAGAAGAAAGACATCGAAGAAGTGTCTAAGCTGAGAAAGGAGCTGTCAAAACTAAAGTACCACCAGTGGCAAAAAGCGACGCATATTATGCAGAAGATAACTGTTCTGACTGGAGATTGGGCAGGTCCATCTGGAGGCTTGATTGAGCCGAGGGCGTGTAAATACTGTCAGTATTACGGACATACACGTCAGTATTGTAAGCAGAGAGAAAGAGACGAAAAGTTAGAAATAGAAAACGAAATTGCAAAGGATAAGAAGTGGAGAGAAGATCAGCAAAAGAAAGCAGAGTCTGCACCGAAAATAAAGAATGGACAAGGTGACTACTTTGATTCAATAGGGTGGGCTTGGGTGAGAGATGAGTACGTTGGACCGCTTCCTGCATGTGAGGAGGGAGAAGGGGACGGGCTGTACATGATTAAGAATGGAGTTACCGTGAAAAAGAAGCAGGAATGAGGTCGGCGAACTTTTCCAGTGACGGCGCGAGTCGTACGCTCAGATACGCCACGAAAGAGTTGTTGGAGTGTCTTTGATTCTGGACCTGTGACGAGGTCGTCGATTGCTACACTCATGTCCTGCTGCTGATTCAAACGCTCGTAGATGGCTGGTTTCGTAGCGTCAGCAGTCCACGGCCCTCTTGTCATGAAACCGAGCATATCGTTGACTACAATCATAGCCTGTGATTTGCCAGTATTCCCTTCCGGACTGTATATCCACGGAATAGGGAATATCTTGCCTAGACCGTGCTCACCATGCGTGATCTTCGTGTAGTAAAGACCCATCACTCCAGCACAAAAAACAGCCTTGGCTGGCATTGTGTTGTTCTGAAAGAAAGATGGAGAAAGATGATTCCAGTAGTTGTGGCCGATCACATAGCGCACGTGGTCCTGTGGTATAATAATGTTCCTAGGGTAGTCGATCTTCGGAAGAGGAAGAGCACTGTTTATAAAAAAGTGAGGAACAATGCAGACATTTGCTTTCTCTAAAGTCTGTAAAGTTCTCCCCTTGAAAACGAGGTTGCCAGTGACGAACTCGTCGTTGTGCTGCCTTCCAAAGCGAACAATGCATTTGCTGAGTGGTGCCATTGGCTGGTCGGCAACCCAGCATGAAAGCATGTCTGCGTTCAAAGACGTAGCGACGAGATAGGAATGGAAACTTTGGAAAACAGCTTTCACATCGGCAGTACTACGCAGCTTTCCCCACTGGACAAGTACCTCCACATCGAGGAATCCGTACTCGTCGAGGTTGGGAGTACGATTTGAGTCTTCAGCAGACATGAAGTAAGCAGACTTTTTGCCATCTTCGAGGTTGCCTTCAATGTGAACTCTGCATATGATTGCATGCCACGGAAGATCGGCGCCGTCCTCCACAAACTGGTACTGCCTGTAGTACTTCTCAAAAGTAAAGTTGCAGACTGGAATCCAGGAAGGCTCGTTGTTCTTGGAGAGGTGCATGTACGCCATGCAAGACCCCTTTGGCTCGAGTTGCCATCGCTGCTGAATGTTCGGTCCTGTGGGAACAATACCCTGTACTGCTTCGTCAAGCTCTTGTCGAACATCTTCTTCTTGCTCTTCTTGCTCTTCTTGCTCTTCTTGCGCAAAATGATCTTTCCACACTGGCCAGCAGTTCCCATCATTCCTTGTCTGGAAGAACAACTTTGACTTCAAGACAGCATCGTCCACCATGACCTTCTGCCACTCTACAAAGCGGTTAGTGGAACGATTTATTTCTCCAAGACTTATTGAAACGCATTCGTCTGTCGCCTTGTGGCGACGTGGATCATAAACATGAAGCTCACCCCGCTTCTGCATCCTGATGGAAAAGGCATAATGAATTTCACCAGGCTCAGTCTCATTTCCATCCTGGTCCAAAGAGAAACCACTGGGGAACAATGTGCCAATGAAACACACTGACCAAGCCCAGATCCGAGCGTTTGTGATCTCGTAGTAACGGCCGTCAGGTGCTTGTACCATTTGCTTGTCTTTGGATCTGTGCTTTATCGTAAAACTGTCATACTCTTCTGGAGCTGGACGAACAGTGATACCTTGAAGGTCGGCTTGCGAAGCGGGTTTCAATTGTGCATACTGAATCGCATCCAGTCTTATCTGTTCGTCTTGCGTGTCCTCATTTTCAAAGAATGCTCTTTCCAAAGACACTGCTTCTAGCAAAGACGTCTTTGGCGCTTGACTGGAAAAAGCATTCAGGAACGCCTCTTTGATAAGAGGTTCAAAGTAGGATCTTTCTTCACAATCGTGAAGAAAGCTGTACGTTT
>Ga0180437_10005091_pt1 | contig 18170 bp, 12 predicted proteins | sample SS_ome_4_FD_132410 | JGI IMG/M metagenome (GOLD analysis project Ga0180437, IMG submission 132410) | Hypersaline lake sediment archaeal communities from the Salton Sea, California, USA - SS_3_D_1 metaG | ecosystem: Environmental > Aquatic > Non-marine Saline and Alkaline > Hypersaline >... | reverse complement strand
GAGTCAATGAGCTGGCGATTCAAGATATATGTAAGGCTTATATGTTCAATATTTCTCTTTAAGGGACTGAAGTTGAGGGTGTATCCTAGAGAGGCAATAAGGAGGAAAAAGGCAACCAAAAAGAGTGCTACACGCCTGGAATGGCGCTTGATTAATTGAGGATCCTGTGAGGATCTCCACAAAAACTCAACTCTTTCAGCAATGCTAAAATGATGCCAGGATGGGTGATTTCGACTTTGACCGCTCACATGTGCAATCTTTTCAAGCGATATGATAGTGTGTTCAGGTTTACCCATGAGTTTAACTGAATAGAGGTCTGCCTGACGCTCAAAGTTCCTCATAAAAAAACCCATGATATATCTGAAGTAAAGGATGACACTCAAGATGACAGGCACAGAGAAAAGCGAATAAAAGATGCCTGTCTGGATCTCTTTTTGGCTCCGTAATAGGTCAAATAACCAGGGGTGAGCGGCCATTGCAAAGAAGAAGGCATCAAAAAGGCCAATGGAGAAAGCCATATAGCCTAAGAGAAAAAAGATGTAGAAAAGAATATGTTTATATTTTATATGGCCTATTTCATGGGCCATCACCGCATTGAGTTCTTCCTTTGAAAGGACATCTAATAAAGAATCCGTTACAAGGATATACCGAAACTTTGGTAGCAGGCCCATAACACCAGCAGTCATCATCCGCCCTTCTAATAGTGGCCACCGCAATATGTCTCTATATTTAAAGCCAGACGTACGCAGAAAATTAAGCATACTCTCTTTCTTTTCCGTCTGGGGAAGGCTGCTGCAACCCCACCAATATTTGATAAAGGGAGGGAGAAATATTACCAGGAGAATCAAAAATACCGTAAAAAATACAAATTGCCCGATCTCATTTTCAAAGACCTTCTTTAAAGATGGCCACGCAAGTAAGCCAATTAAATCATAGCACACAGTAAGGATTGCCCAGGGAAAAATAATAGGAACATTAAGCTTTATATTTGATATTACATAGACCCACCTTGCTATCGAACATGGAAAGATGGCACAATAGGCTGGATAGCCATAATACCAGATGGTGGCAAGAAAGATAAAAAAGATAAGGATGGCCATAGCACTCGGCAGAATTGATAAAGTGATGAAGCCAGGGATTTTAAGAAGCCAATATTTTAGATTGAGAAGGTAAACACATAAGGCGAATATCATTATGGATAAAATGGAGAGTCTCGTGATAACAGAGTGATAGGCAGAGCTTACCTTACTCTGAGCAAAACTGGTGGAATTACCTCTATAAAAAATTAAAAGTCTTAAGAAGTGATATCTGCAGTAGATTGCAAAACTGAGCCAAAGTAAAAAGATAATAAAAATGGAAATTATAGGTGATCTGAATAGACCCTCCACAGGGTAATTGAACTGAAATAGTACCAATACAATAATAATATAAATGATATTACTGAACATCGATTCAATATCCCCAATCTTTCAATCTTTCTACCATCCGTTCTCCATGAGTACCTGGCCAGTAAAATCGTTTGCACGTGGAGCAAAAAACAATCCTTTCATGGTACGTAAAGAAAACAAAATCAGGGACATTTTGCCGTGCTACTTCCAATTCAGCCTTGGATAGCGGTGAATTACAGACAATACACCTGCTGAACCATTCTTTCCGATCCCGTGTAAGCTTTAATGAGTTGTCAACTGCCTTTAATTGATCTTTCACCTGATCATGGTATATGAAGACAGAATTTGAATATTGTATTGCAATTGCATGATTTCTTGTCAGGAGAATTCTTCCCTCCTTAACCAACTCGGATAGTCTCTTATCTGTATAGCTCGTCTGGTAAAAGGTGTCGTATCCCATAATCCTTAAGTATTTTGCTAATTTGCCAAGCATTGTATCAGCCAGAAACAGTATTGCGTTTTTTGTGTTCATTGGGTTTATCGTATCTGTTGTGTTAACGTTCGGTAACTTAGATTATCTTTCATTGAGTCGCTAAGTTAATAACCATTCAACCACGCAACCTTTTGACTACTCAATCAACTATTATTCAGATTAACAATCTCAAAACTTGGGGGTGGGTTCAATTGGAAAATCTCTTCAGGGACTGGTTTATTCAGCGTAAAACTCTTGTATCGTATCACTACTAATTGATCTTCGCTTTCCTTCAATACCTTTATTTTTAAGGGGTGGGGCCCCAAATCTCCTTCATCAAATTCTGACAAAAGTATACTAAATCCTTTCTTTGGAAAATAGATGGATCGAGGCAGAAGGGTTTTTGAAGAAAAAGAAATCGTTTCTATAATCTCACCCTGTTTATCATAAAGAGATATTTCATGTGGCTTTAAGCTCACTGTTCCGCCTGATGCGGATAGTATTGGCACACTCCCAGAAAATATCTTCCATGCTAAATCCAAATCAAGACCATAGAGGAAAAACTGTTTTATGTCTAAAGAATGTGGTGGGCCCCTGAAAAATTTTTTATCTCTTGGAGATAATACTGAAATACTTTTTTCATCAGCTACGATGTAAAGGAGCGGTTTTCCCCAGGGATGAGTAATTTCGAGCCTGATTTTATAAGGATTACTTCCAACAGCAAAAAGATTTGCCTCTATTTCTTCTTCCCCCTTTTTTAACATCAACTTTCCAATTCCTTGAAAGCTCGACACTTTTTCCTCTTTATCTTGTAGGTTGAAAATAATTCGGTCAGACTCTTGTTGAGAGAAAGGTTTAGCAGGCAGAAAAGGTGCAAGAGACGCACATCCTAAAACCAGGGTTAAAAGAAAAATAGATAGAGATAATAAAAAATTGTTCCATATTTTATGAGATATCAAGATAATTGCTCAACACTTTTTGGATTTATAATTGGTGGTTCTTTAGGGCATATATATCAAGGCACATTGCCTTTCAGATGCTGTATAACATCTTTTATTTTCCTATTAAGAGTCTCCTGATTCGCATTCTTTAAAGAAAGTGCCTTTTTGTAAATTTTCAAGGCCTCTTCATACTCCTCCTTTTTGAAATAAACATCACCGAGATGCTCATTAATGGCAGGATCTTCAGGGGCCAATTCGACAGCCTTTTTAAGCTCAATAAGGGCCTTATCGTAAAGTCCCTTCCGAAAATAAACCCACCCAAGGCTATCAATTATATAACCGCTCTCGGGTTTAAATTGCAGAGCCTTTTTAACTAACGCCTCAGCCTTATCAAGATAAATACCCTTATCAGCATAGGTATAGCCAATGTAGTTAAGGGCGTCAGCATGCTTAGGATCTATCTTTATTATCATTTCCATCTGTTGGATGCACTCTTCACTTCTTTTTAACTTATCCAATACAATACCAAGCCTGTATAGGAGGCCAGTATTTTTTTCGTTGGATTTTAGCCCTTCCTTTAAAATATTCATCGCATTTGGAAATTCCTCTTTGATTTCATAGAGTGAGGCCAACATCAAATATAGTTGAGGGTTTTCCTTCTCATGATTAATGGTTTCTTTAAGGAGATTTATTGCCCTATCAAGGTTATTTTGCCTTTCCAAAATATAGGCCATACGCATCCTGGCATTTGTAAAATAACCGCTATCAGGATCAATAAGGTTAAGGTTTTGATAGGCCTTATCAAAATCTTCATCCTCTTCCAGAGCGGCTCCCAAATAATATCTCGCTTCTTGATCATTCGGCCATGCAGACACTATTGATGTAAGTTCTTTAATAGACTCACTCAATTTTCCGTATTTGAGGTATATTAGACCAAGTCTTTTTCTTTTTAGATCTCCAGGGTCTAATATCTTTTTCATCTCTTCCATATGCTCTTCAGCAAACTTCTCTTGACCGATCTTGTAATAAAGGGCAATAAGTCTTTCCCTTGCTACTGTATTGTGAGGGTATAAATACACTATTTTGCCATAGGTTTCTATTTCCATATCAACGTTAGCCGTTTCATTGAACAGAGTTGCCAAATCGAAAAGGGCTGGAAGGAATCTAGGGTTTATTTCAAGTACCCTATGAAATGCCTTTTGTGCTTTGTTATATGCTTTGAGTTCTAAATTTATTCTCCCTTTGTAATAATGAGCTATTGTCAGGTCAGGTTCATTCTTTATGAGAATGGATAGCTCATTCAGTGCATGATCATAATTTTTCAACCTGATATAGAGTGTCGATAGATAAAGCCTTGCTTCCCTATTATGTGGATCCTTTTTCAGAATTTCCATATACTGGAATATAGCCAGGTCATATTTTTTTAGTTGAGAGTAAATTTCTGCCAGGAACTCTCGTGCCTTACTATCATCAGGTGTTAGGTCAACTGTCTTTTTGGCAAAATGTAATGCATCTTCCATCTTACCGTTTTCAACCAATATTTCAGATAATTTCATAAGCAAATAGGGGGAGCCTTTGTCATGTTTCAGGGCCTCTTTTAAATAGATTTCCGCATCTTCATAATCGCCATTTGTTCTGGCTATACAGGCGAAGGCATAGTTTTGATAGGCATAATGGGAAAAATCTTTTTTATCGCTACTTTCTCTTGATATGATGATATCTTGTTTTAAGGGAAATTTTTCTTCTACTCCCACACATGACAGGGCAAGTGCCATTAAAACGCACAGAGATAGGATAGATATTTTTTTAATTGCTTTATTCATTTAAAAGGCCAGAGAAATCTTCTTCAAAATTGGCGATATTTGCAATCAACCATTTCTTGGCATTTTTAAGGATTTTGTCCTGAATCTGTCGAACTCTTTCCCTGGAAATGTTATGTTTATCTCCAAGCTCCTGAAGGGTCAAGGGGTGTTCGGCTAATATTCTGTTATCAAATATATCCCTGTGTTTCCCTAAAAGGGTTTCTCTATATTCCTCTAATTTTTCCCGGAGCAAATCTCTTCTCTCCTTTATCGATAACTGCTGATCTATATCCATTTCTGGAGAGGGCAGGAAAGATCCATAATCTTGCTTAGAATCTTCTTTAACCGGTGCATCAAGAGAAACCTCCCAGCCACCTAATCGCTGTGCCATTTCCACTATTTCATCTTTTTTTACATCTAATCGCTCTGCAAGGAGTTTGGGTTCAGGATCGTAGCCTAAAGATAGCAATCTCTCTTTTTCCTTTGCAAGATTGAAGAAAAGTTTTCTTTGAGATTGAGTGGTTCCTATCTTGACTAACTTCCAATTCTCCATGATAAACTTAAGGATGTATGCTTTTATCCAAAATGAGGCATAATAAGAAAACTTAATGCCTTTGTATGGATCAAACTTCTTTACTGCCTGCATTAATCCAACATTTCCTTCTTGGATCAAATCCATAAGGTTTTTCATCCAATACCTATGAAAATCCATCGCGATTTTTACCACTAATCTTAGATTGGATAGAATAAGCTTATGGGCCGCCTCCGGATCATTTTTTTTCCTATATCTAATAGCAAGTTCTATCTCTTCAGCTTTGGAAAGAAGCTTATACCTCCGCATTTCCCATAAATACATTTGCAACGGATCATAGGCGACTAAGGAGCCTTCTTGCTCTTTCCGAACAGGCATGAGATCATGCTGGGAATCAATAGATAGATCATCTATTTCTTTTTGCCCATTTTTATTTTTTTTCTTTTTCATCGTTAATTTATTAGGCACATTCCTTGATGGAAATGCTGAGGAAGTACGTGAGCTATAGTGGTTGGATGTAAACTAATTAATTTATGAGTCTTGAATTTGAACTTTGAGATATTTCTTTTTTCCTGCTCTTAACAAAATAATATTACTCTGGATATCATCCGGCCCAACTATTGTTTCAAAGGATGGAACCGTTTGCCCATTTATATATGCACCCTTCTGGGATATTAACCTCCTTGCCTCCCCTCTCGTTTTACATAGACCAGTTTTTTGAAAAAGAATGTAGGCCTCAATCCCCTCGCCTAAATCATTCATTGTCAGAGAGCAGGTGGGAATTTCCCCAATATCCTTAATAACGCCTCGACTGAATAGCTGTCTGGCAGAGCTTCGAGCATTGTCCGCTGCCTCTTGCCCGTGACATATTTTTGTGGCTTCATATGCTAAAACATCCTTTGCCTCTCGTACTTTCTCATCTTTTAGGCGAGAAAGTTTTTCGATCTCATCCATAGGAAGAAACGTAAAATAAGAAAGAAACCTTTTTACGTCCCTGTCATCTATATTTACCCAATATTGGTAATATTCATAAGGGGATGTCAATTCAGGATCAAGCCATACAGCACCTTTCTGGGTTTTCCCCATTTTATAACCATCAGCAGTAGTTATCAAGGGAAAGGTAATCCCATGGATAATTTTTCCTTCAATTCTTCTCGTCAAATCAGTGCCAGCTAAAATATTCCCCCATTGATCGTTCCCCCCCATTTGCAGAAGACAGTTATGGTTTTTAAAAAGATACCAGAAATCATAAGCCTGAAGAAGCATGTAGTTAAATTCTAAAAAGCTGAGGCCAGTCTCCATCCTCTGGCGGTAACTTTCGGCTGCCAGCATCCTGTTTACACTGAAATGTCTGCCTATATCTCTTAAAAAATCTATGTAATTTAAAGGTGCAAGCCAGTCAGCATTGTTGAGCATAAGGGCTTTACCAGTATTAAAATCAATAAAGTGGGACAGCTGTCCCTTAATGCCCTCAGCATTGATATCAATCTCCTCCCTTGTCATAACAGTTCTAATTTCATCCTTTCCACTAGGATCTCCCACAAGTGATGTTCCACCTCCAACCAAAGCTATGGGTCTATGGCCTTCTCTCTGCATGTGGGCAAGAGACATAATAGGAAGCAAGCTGCCAACATGGAGGCTTTTTGCTGTTGGATCAAAACCGATATAACAGGTAATTGGTTTTTCAAAAAGCTCCCTGAGCATATTTTCATCGGTTACCTGTTCAATAAAACCTCTTTCCTTAAAGATATCATATATATTTCTCAATTAATCCCCCAGTATAATTGTCGGTCTCATTTTACCATACACCTCTATCCTTCTGGAAGCTTTATCCTTACTACCTGACCTTGAGCACCGAGATTGCCAACCCCCTTTCCATTGAGGGAAAACTCAATTCCAGCAGCATTACCTACCAAAATGTTAAAACCTTTCTCTGCTGTCCATCGAGGAGTTTGTCCTGACTGAAAAATGTACTCCTTAACTGACGTATCATCGATGCTGATAGCAATCCACGTTCGGCTTTTAACATTGGCAGTAAGAATTAACCGTGGCAGGAGAGGCTTTTTTTCTTCTTCTCTCTTCATTGGGATAGTTGAATCCTCAAGAACTATGGTATCATCAATAGGTTTAGACTTTAAAGTGGTTTTATTCACCTCCTCCACCACTACTTCATCTTCTAATAGAAGTATTTCCTTTTCTCTCTCGTCTTGTTGGTTAGTATCCTCTTTCTCTGCTATACCCTCCGTTTTTTTCCCAAGACTTTGTGTCCCGAGATACTGAAAGACCTTGTCAGTAATTGAAATATTGCGTTTATTTAGATAAATAAGAGCAACAATAAAGGCCAGAGCTAACACAGGAACAATGATAATAAGATATGGCCTGCCTGATTGTAGTCTTGTTTTCTTTAGCGCTTCAGGTGTCGTTTTTTCAAAAGATGAGGTCCTCAGGTAATGATGTATGACTGTTTCTTTGTCCAGCCCTAAAAATTCAGCATAGGATTTTAGAAAGCCCTTAATGAAAACCTGTGATGGCAGTTTATTCCATTCATCATTTTCTATTGCTTCAAGATTATGCCTTCGTATCCTTGTAGCTTCAGCTACGTCATCTAATTCAATATGGCGCTCTTCTCTGGATTTTTTTAAAAAAACACCCAGGCTAATATCTTCTGGTATTTCCTTTTCCGTTTTTTTAAGAGAAGGTTTTTCCATATCAAAATGTGATCTTGATAAAGGATCCCTTTCTAAGCTTATTTAACCATGCAGTATATCTTTTTTCTACTTTTTCTTTAAATAATTTGGAATAGATTGCATCTCGGATTTCTTTAAAAGGTTTGAGTCCACCTTTTTTCTCTTCTGCTAACTTAATTATCTGAAATCCAGATGGAACAAGGTCTAAATCAGTATATTCTCCAGGTATAAGTTTATCTATTTTTTCCCTTAATGTAGGTTCAAGCTGGCTCTTTTCTATCCAACCCAGATTACCTCCCTCTGGACCCGCCGGCCCCTCAGAATATATCTTTGCCACCTCGGAAAAATCGTGGCCTTGTTGAAGTCTTTGCAATATCTTTACTCCTAAAGATTTTACGCGAGCAATCTCTTCTGTATCATTTGGACTTCTAATCCTTAAGAAAATCCTCTCCAACCTCACTTGAGAGACCTCAGTATATTCTTTTGAATGTGTTTGATAATATTTTTTTATCTCCTCTTCGGTTATAACTATCTTTGATTTCACCTCATAATTTACCAATCGAAAACGTTCAATCTCTTTTTCTACCTCATCTTTATATTCCTTGAGGCTTACCCCTTTCTGCTTTAGGCTATTAATTAACCCCTCCTGTGTAAAATTATTTTCCTTTTTCACCTTTTCAATTGCTTCTTCTACATCTTTTGCTGTTACTTTTATTCCCAATTTAATTATTTGTTGTTCTGTTATCTTTTCATTGATCAGATTATCCAAAATAGCCCTGCGAATTTCATAGAATTGTTTCTCATTCCTTAATTGCAAGTCCTTTGCACTCGATCCGGTTAACTTTCTGATTGAGGTATTGAGATCATGGAGGGTAATTATATCGCTATTGACTCTTGCTACAATTCTATTTGTTATCTCGGCCAAGAGATGCCCAGAAGCTAACGTAAATACAATAAGCAATAGCGTAAAAAGGATAATTACTTTAGTCGTTTTCATTAACATCCCTCAGTTTATCTAACAAGGTGTAGCTGACTTTAACAGGATAATTATTTCTCAATTTTTTAAGCCATGCTGTATATCGACTTTCCACTGCTTTATTAAGAAGCATATTTTCTATTTCACCCTCTACCTCCAAAAGATCTTTTACTCCTGGTGGCTCCCTTTTGAGGACTTTTATAATGTGGAAGGCGTAGGGGGTTTTAATGATGTGGCTCACTTCACCAACAGGTATTGTAAATATAATATCAGATAAGGGAGAAGGAAGTATATACTTGGCTTTCCAGTGCATACCATAATCTCCACGAATTCCGGATCGCAGGGATTGTTCCCTAACTAATTCTTTTATGTCTTCTCCCCCCTTAAGGCGGGCGAGAACAGCCTCGGCCTCTTTTCTCGTTTTGGTAACGACATGCACAAATTTGGATCTTGAAGGATGCAAGAAATCCTCCTTCCTCTCCTGATAGTAAGATTTTATCGCATGGTAAGAAATAGGAGGCAGAGACGCAGTTTGCTCTTTTACAATCTCTTTAATTAAAAGATGTTCACTGAATCTCTCTTTCCATTCATTATAATCTATGCACCTGGATAGAAGCATTTCATGAAAGCTATTTCCTGGATAATCCTTGACAATATTCTGTATAGCCTTTTCCAATTCATTTTCATTTAAGAAAATACCATGTTTTTCTCCATATTCAAGCACAAGGGCGTCATCCACAATTCTATTTACAAGCTCATTGATAGATGACCATACTGTCTTCTGGGGAACATTATTTTCAACTGAGGCAATGTGTACTTCTCTCTTTATATCACCCACGGTAACTACTCGATCTCCTACTCTTATAACTACAGCTTTATTTGATTCTGCCGTGGGAGAGCAGGCTGGTAGGGTAAAAAGAAGAAAGAGACAAAAAAATAGAGAAATAAAATATCTTATAATATTGATATTAATCATAGATAAATTTATAAAAAATGTCATAATTTATTTAAATTACACTATCATTATAGAAAATGCAAGAAGAATTTGGATCAACTTTTTACGATATAGCGATCAAATTGATGTATTATCTCCTCTGCCTCTCCAAGGGTAGAAAAGGATCTCTTTTTCTCTCTTACAACCTTGAGTTTTTGATCGGATAAGAATGAGAAATTATCCGGATAACTGGAAACTAAGTCAATCAAGCCAGATGGTGATACATGGGTATCATTAGAAAAGGAAAAGACCATATAATCATTTTTAATGTCTAACACTGTTGAGCCAATTTTCTTCAGTCCTATCTTTATCTTAATAACAGAAATAAGATTTAAAACCTCTTTTGGCAAAGGCCCAAACCTATCTTCAATTTCCTGCACCATCTCCTTTAATTCATCTTTCCCTTTAATGGAAGATAAGCGTCTGTATATATCCAGCCTGACATCACTCTCCTCAATATAGCTGTAAGGAATAAACACTGGTAAATCAGTATGTATCTCGGGAAATATTTCCTCTTGCCATACCTCTCCCTTTAGCTCCGCAATTGCCTGTTCTATCAGTTTTAGATATAGTTCATAGCCAATAGCCTTTATATGACCTGATTGAGAAAAACCAAGTATATTTCCACCGCCTCTTATCCTTAAATCATTTAAGGCGATGTTGACCCCCGAGCCTAAGCACGAAAAATCCATCAAAACCTTAAGTCTTTTCTGGGCATCTCGTGTCAAATGAGAGCCGTCTGAAATCAGGAGATATGCATAAGCCTTCACATTAGACCTACCAACTCTCCCCCTGAGCTGATAAATCTCCGCTAGGCCAAAGCGATCTACCTTATTAATTATTATAGTATTTGCTGAAGGTATATCCAGACCTGAATCTATTATAGTAGTACACACAAGGACATCTGTCTCCTTGGCCAAGAATTTAATCATTGCCTTCTCTAAATTCCTCTCCTTCATCTGACCATGGGCAATGCCAATCCTGGCTTTGGGAACAAGCCTACTCAATGTATCTGCCATTATCTCAATGGTTTGAACCCGATTATGGACAAAAAAGACCTGCCCCCCTCTCTCTAACTCCTTTTCTATTGCATGAGATATAATATCTTCATCAAATCGGGACACATATGTCTGAATAGAGAGCCTGTCAGCAGGTGGGGTCTTAATTATGCTCAGATCCCTCACCCCCATCAATGACATATGGAGACTCCTTGGAATAGGTGTAGCTGTCATTGCAATAATATCAACGGAATTTCGATATTTTTTTAATTTTTCCTTGTCTTTAACACCAAAGCGCTGTTCCTCATCAATTATAAATAAGCCCAGATCTTTAAATATAACATCATCAGAGAGAATTCTATGGGTTCCAATAATAATATCAATCTTTCCCAAAGATACATCACGCAGTACCCTTTTTTGCTCTGGCCTTGAAATAAAGCGACTCAGGGCAGCAATCCTGACAGGATAAAAATTAAAGCGTTTTGAGAATGTTTGGTAATGCTGCTCAACTAAAACAGTGGTTGGAGAAAGAACAGCTACCTGTTTTCCATCCATAACAGCCTTAAAAGCAGCTCTCATAGCTACTTCTGTTTTACCAAAACCTACATCACCACAAATAAGTCTATCCATTGGTCTGTCTGATTCCATATCAGAGAGTACATTGTCAATAACCTTGATTTGATCTGGAGTTTCCTCATACTCAAAGTTTGCCTCAAATTCCCTATAGTAATTATCTACTTTTGAAAAGGAAAAACCCTTAAGAAACTTTCTCATGGCATAGATTCTAACAAGACCCTTGGCTATCTTTTCTATTGACCTTCTGGCCTTCTTTTTTGCTAACACCCATGATCTTCCACCAAGTCTGTCTAATTGAGGATTCTCTTCATCCAAACCAATATATTTCTGGATAATGTTTATCCTATCTGCCGGGATATAGAGTCTATCATTTCCCGCATATTCAATAATTACAAAATCTCTGATCCTGTTGTTGATCTCCATCTTTACAAGTCCGCCATAACGCCCAATTCCGTGATCCTGGTGAACAACTAAATCACCTACTTGTAATTGACTGAATTCTGTCCATGGGATGGCCTGAACCTTGTCTTCTTTTTTTCTCCTTTCTCCTCCCCTTTTTTCTCCGAAGATCTCATCTTCTGTAATTATAATCAGGTTTGAGGCCGAAAATCTAAATCCTTGAGAAAGGTACCCCAAACAGATGTATAGTCCTCTTTTTCTTTTAATTCGTGACCAATCAGGGAGAATTTCTTTGACCATGATTTGATAATTGAACAAGATTTCTTTTAGCCGCTCTGCCTGCTGTTGTGTCCTACATACGAGTACAATCTGATTTCCCTCATCGATCCATGCCTTTATTTTCGCTGCCAGAGGCGCAAGTGAGACCTTTGGGCGAGTGATATCCTGAAATTCATATTCCATTTCTGCCACAAGGGATTCCTTGAAATCGGCTGCCAGTCCTTCCTTTTTAAAACTGGTGTTGACAGTAAAATCAAAGAAAGAAATTTTGCGATATTCAGCAATGGTATCTTGAAGTTCCTGTATCTCGAGAATGGTATTATCAGTTTGGGGAAAGGGTTTTCCTTTTTCTAAACACTCATCCTTAAACCTTCCCGTTTCTTTATTAAGCTTCTCCACAATAGACCTGGCTCTTTCTGTAAAATTATCTGATTGAGTAATGCAAATATGACCTTCTTTGGGGAGATAGCTAAAGATGGTATCAAGAGAGGAATAAAAGTGTTGCAGCCATGCCTCAATACCTGGAAAATTGCCTCCTGATTCCAAAGGCGATGGAAGTCTACCCATTGATCGTGCCCGTTTAATGTTTGAAGGTCCTAGAATGATTTCAGTTGCAGGGAGGATAATTAACTCTTTTAAATCAGATTTTGATCTTTGATTGACTGGATTAAAGAGTCGTATGGATTCCACACTGTTTCCCCAGAATTCTATCCTCACTGCTGAATCATATAACGGTGGGTATAGATCAATAACGCCACCCCTTACAGAAAAATCACCTCTCTCTTCCACTAACGAACTTCGAAGATAACCAAAAGCCAGTAATCTTTTTATCAAATCATCCCTGTCGATCTCCTCATTAATAGCAATATAGTCAACCGAGTTAAGAAGAATCTTTTTTGGCAAAAGACGACTCATGATGGCCTCTAATGATGTAACAACAACCGCATCTCGCACAGTTGAAAGAGCATAAAGTGCCTCTATCCTTTGCCTTACCAATTCTTTTGGTGGACTTAATCCTGTGAGAGGTGAGATATCATAGGAAGGAAAAAGGAATATTCTCCTAAGGTCTGGGGAAGGCCCATTATTCTGGTTGGAAAGAAAAAAATCCAGATCTTTGTAAAATTTTTCGGACTCCTCAGAGTTAGGGAGAACTATTAAGAAAGAATGGTCTACGTCAATAAAAAGCTGAGATAATAGGTAGGCCAATACGGAACCAGTGATGCCAGTCACCTCTATAGTCCTTATCTCATCCTTTATTCCCTTCTTCAATATACTCAGATTATCTCTTTTATCTGACATTATTTGTGTTTGTTGTGTTTGTTGTGTTCTTTGAGTTTGTTGCGTTCACACCGAAAAGTGGAAAGCCAGTTTTCACCGACTCATAGTCAATTGCAACAAACAACAAACAGCGAGCACCAACCATTAATTATACATGTAAGCCAATTCCTCGGCCATTTTCTTTTTTTCTTCCAAATCTGTTATCCGGTAGAGGGTCAGTATTTGGTTTTGACTTGGACCGGCTCCCTGATATGTACCCACACCATGCAATCCTGCAACCCAATTCTGAAGAAACTTTACCATCCGCATCCTCTTTTTTGCAGAGGCTGCCGATTTAAGATATTTAGAGATATATCCCCCTATCTCTGGATTTTCCAACTCCAATTCAGACGGCATAGTGACTGCAATCCCGCCTGCAATATCCCCGGCTAAGGATAGGAGTTCCCAGAAACCTTCATTGGTATTAAGTTTTGCCAGGTTACTGGTTGCCTCATCTGGCATAAAAACGCCAGAGCCCACTGGCTCTTCCTTGCCCATATGGGCAGCAGCAATCGCACAGGCAAGAGATGTGTTGCTTAATTGGATCATTCTGGTTATCTTATTTGCAATGTGAGAGGCCTTTGAAAGGCCGTGATACTCGGCAATAATCTGGGTAGCACCAATAATTAAATCCATAAAACCTACCTTGCACGCACCACCGCAGTTCATCCTGTGGGTTTTGGCAAATCGTGCAATGAAGCTTTGTGTGTACTCAATCTCTCCGCACATGAATACCCTCTCCCAGGGAACAAACACACGATCAAAGACTATAAGGCAGGTTTCTCTTTGGCCATATATCGGATTCCCAATATAACGTCTATCATCTGTATGCTCCCTTTCTACACTATACGAATTGTATTGCCCTATATAGGTTATTCCTTCAGCACCATTTGGTATGGCAAATGCGAGTGCATAATCTCCCTCCCCTTTTCTGCAAGACAGCCCAGGCAATATCAAGCTTTCATCAGCAGCATATGCCCCTGTTGCGTGCTGCTTAGCACCACTAACTATAATGCCGTCTGATTTTTTTTCTACGACATGTACATAGGAATCGGGATCCTGATCGAGGGGTCTTTTGCTTCTATCACCCTTTGTATCAGTAACAGATCCACTCACCACCAAATCCTCCCTCTGGGCATACTTGAGGTATTCCGTAAATCTTTTATAGTATTCCGTTCCTGTATCTTTATCTATCTCCCATGTTGTGGCTGCCAGGCCTGGAAGCATCTCATTCCCGGGACAGCGATAGTTACAGGTCCCTAACTTTTGACTGCTCAAGCGAGCCATCTCCAGGCGTTTCACAATATCCTGAGTGCTCTGATGGATATGCAGGCTTCTGCTGATAGTGTCACCTGTAAGATGAGACGTTGCCGTCATGATATCGTCGTATTGAGGATCCAGGGTGAGTTCATAGACCTTTGCTGTTGCCTCAACAACCCCCTTTGTAATTGGATGATCAGCCAGTTTCTCAATCCTTTTCCCGCCTATAAAAAGCCTCGGTTTCAGTTTGGAAATCCTATCTCGATATTCATCTACTGTTTTTATGGCCATTTTTTACTCCTCTGTTTTATTGTAATTACCTTTCCTAAAGGAAAGAAATATAGATGAGCATATGTTACCGGTCAAGTGATTAAAAAACTACCTCTATAAATTCACGGAAATATCTTTTTCATTTTTCCTGTTGATTTTTGCCTCCCACATCTGCCTGCAGAACCTATGGATACTACTTTTAAAAGTTACATGGTATTAAATCCACATATTGTGTCATTTTTTTCTTGACATACAATATATATTGATCTTATACTTTTCCAAGTTATACTCTTTTTCACATTAACCTCCTTTTTGAATTAATTCTATGATTAAAGAGGTTGTTTTAAAATTGCCCACGTGAAGCCCCCAGGGAAATGCTTTGATTCCCCTGGGGGCTTTTGTAAGTGATGTCACAACAGTTTATTTTATGTCGATTACTTTTTTACACACATATAAGTCTTCCTAAAAGCAGCATCCACAGTAAATTCCTCATTGTTAGTTGATTTCTCAACTCAAAAATCCCAAAAAACAAAGCTGATTCTTATTATCTCCATAGATAATCTGGTGAGTACTACTAATTTAAAAATGAGGTCAACCCTTTATCTGGTAACACAATTGTCATATTTTTTCTTTTGACACACAATCCCTTCTCTCCTATACTTTTTCTACTCAAAAGAGTGGTTCAATCCATACTATGGCCTATGTGTTTAGCAACTATGAAATGGGAGCTTGCGAAAAACTCTATTCCAAACAGGTAAGCAGACTGTACTAATTAATTATTGTATCCGTGAAGCCGGGTTCAGGGCACCATGATTTTTTCTCTGAGATCATCCAGGTTATATAATACATGATCCAAGCAGAACAGATCAATGCAGTTAGAAAGTTTCAAATGGCACGCTCATTTCTCAGCCGGAACTTATATTTCACTGCGGCTTATTGGGTGGACGGGATGATGGTGGATACAGGGTGCGCTTATACTGTCCAGGAACTCCTCACCTCTTTAAAAGGATATCAGGTCGATTATATAGTAAATACGCACAGCCATGAGGATCATATCGCTGGAAACGCAGCACTACAAAAGATATACGGTGCTGATGTAATGGCGCACCCTCTGGCCCTCCCTGTACTTGCTGACCCAAGGGGGAAACAGCCACTTCATTTTTACCAGCGGTTGATGTGGGGTTATCCTGACCCATCTAAAGGAAAGGCTATCGGCGTGTTCCTTGAGACTAGAAATCATCGATTTACAGTAATCAACACTCCAGGTCACAGCCCAGATCACATCTGTCTCTATGAACCAAAAGAAGGATGGTTATTCTCTGGCGATCTTTTTGTGGGTGGCCAGGATCGAACTCTTCGGGCTGATTATAATATCTGGCTTATAATCGCATCGTTAGAAAAAGTGGCTGAAATGGATATATATATTCTTTTTCCGGGTAGCGGCAACATCCGTAAAAATCCACATAATGAGATCATTGGCAAGATTGAGTACTTGAAGAAACTTGGAGAACACATCCTGTCCTATTATAGACAGGGGTTGAGTTACAGCCAAATACGACGTACGTTATTAGGCCCGGAGATAGCAATTGCCTATTTTACCTTGGGCCACTTCAGCGGGACAAACCTTATTCGCTCATTCATCGAAGACCAACCACACATGAATGATACAAAAAAGATGGCGAGATAAATTTCATGAGGCCAGGCCCCAATGGAGGAGGTTTTTATTCCCTGAATAAATAAAAAGAGGTGATCATGATAAAAGATCGAGATTTTTTTGAGGATGTTTTGACCAAGTCATATAAAAGAATGCATCTTTATACGTGAGCTGAAGCAAGCTTGCAAGGCTTGCAGGCCATGTGGGACTTATTACCAAAAGGATATTCGTGGGCTACTGCTGGATATATGGGGGCCATTTCGTCCGGACAAACCACATGTGGTCTTCTGATTGGCAGCAGCATAGCTATCGGCCTTCGCTGCGGTCACGGCAAACAGGGTATTCCGGAAGAGCACGAACAGGAAAGAAACAAAGCCATTCATGCTGTATGCGAGCTTTATAGTGACTTTTTAAAAGAATTCGGCAGTACAGATTGTAAGACACTTAGCAACTGTGATTGGAGTAACCCGGAAGAGCTTAATCGATATATCCAAAATAAAGGCTGGAAAAACACCTGCGATATTTTTTTGAAGTTCGTAGTGAATAAATGTATCGAGTTGGCAGAAAAAGAAAACCTATAATATAAGGAGCGCAAAGATGAATGATGATGCATACGAAAAATTAGCCCATGCCTTAGATCTCCTGCCTGGAGGTTTCCCGAGAACTGGATCTGGTGTTGAATTGCAGATCCTCAAGAAAATATTTTTGCCTGAAGAAGCAATAGTGGCAAGTAACATGACTGGCTCGAGTGAGACAATCGATGCGATAGCAGAACGGTCCAACCTATCGCAGGAAGAAATTGAGACAAGACTTACGGCAATGGTGGGTAAGGGTATTATATGGGGATCAAAGAGAGATGTAATAGAGAGGTTCCGACTGGCTCCATTCGTTGTTGGTTTTTATGAGGAACAATGGGATATCATGGACCACGAGCTCGCCCATCTTTGTGAACAATATTGGAATGAAGGCGGGGCAGAAGGAATAATGCGCTATGAGCCAGCGCTTCACCGGGTTGTTCCGGCGCAGGGAACAGTGAAAACTGAGTTTATTCTTCCCTATGATGATATCAAACCATTAATGCTTCAAGCCAAATCTTTTGAACTACGGGATTGCATTTGTAGAAAACAACAAGATCTCAGGGAAACCAGAAAATGCGACTTTCCTCTGGATGTTTGTCTTATTTTTTCACCGAAAGAAAGGCCTGCGGGACCACATAGCATTACTCAAGAGGAAGCCCTTAAAGTACTTGACCAATCTGAAGAAGTAGGTCTGGTTCACACGGTAAGCAATGTTGCCAGAGGAATTTTTTATGTATGCAACTGCTGTGGATGTTGTTGTCAGATCCTAAGGGGAATAAACGAATTTGGCATCGAACAATCAGTTGCCAAGGCAAATTACTATGCAGTTGTTGATCCCGAACTTTGCGTAGGTTGTGGAATATGTGAGGAACGTTGCCAGGTACACGCATGCACCGTAGATGAGGTATCAGTAATTGACCTGACCAAATGCATTGGCTGTGGTCTTTGTGTTACCGGGTGTCCTAATGAGGCAATGAAACTCGAGTTAAGGCCTGACGCTGAGATAATTCACCCCCCAGACAATTACAAGGCATGGGAGCAACAACG
>Ga0180437_10005090_pt1 | contig 18170 bp, 11 predicted proteins | sample SS_ome_4_FD_132410 | JGI IMG/M metagenome (GOLD analysis project Ga0180437, IMG submission 132410) | Hypersaline lake sediment archaeal communities from the Salton Sea, California, USA - SS_3_D_1 metaG | ecosystem: Environmental > Aquatic > Non-marine Saline and Alkaline > Hypersaline >... | reverse complement strand
TGCGGCAGCACTTCGGCTGGACCAGCGGCGCCGTATGGGGCTTCGGCGACCTCAACGACGACGGCAAGATCAACCACCTGGACTACCTTCTGCTCAAGCGGAACTACGGCAGCGCGATCGTGGCCCCGCCCGAGGCGCCGATGGCGGGCTCCGGCGCGGAGGGCGCGGATCAGATACGGCCGCCCAGTGGAGTCGACGCCTCCTCAGCAACGAGCGACGGGGCGAGTGTCCCCTCGGCGGACATTGGCGTCTGGGGCCTCGTGCCGGCTGCTCGGCTCATCGCGCGTCCGGCGGCCGGGGGCGACAAGGGCGACGAGACGGTCAGTATACCGCAGGTGATCGCGGAACCGGTTGCACCCGTCCACGAAGCGCTCGTCACTCGACAAGGGCGCCGAAGCGCTGATCGCGCGAGGCTCACCAGAGAGGACGAGTGGCCCGGCGATGAGGAAGACGAGGCCGGTCGGCTCGGAGAATGGGCGCTGGACGTGCTGGCGGCCCCGGTCCTGGAGGGCTTCGAGACGTCGGCTGCCGCGCACCGGGCGGTCTGATCGCGGAGGGTAATCTGTGGACAGGTCGCGTCCCCGCGCCTCAGCCGATCTTGTCCAGGATGAAGCGGCGAACGGTCTGCTGATCGTTGGGGACGACGGTGCAGCGGGTGGGCAGGTCGGCCAGGGCGTCGATGGCGGGGTGGTGGGCGATGTCCTTGCCGGTGGCCCGCTCGATGGCGGCGGGGAACTTGGCGGGGTGGGCGGTGGCGAGGCAGACGGTCGGGTCTTCGCCGCTGCCGGCCAATCGTTCGGCGACGCAGACCCCGACGGCCGTGTGAGGGTCCAGCAGGTAGTTGTGGTCCGCGTGGTACTTGCGGATCGTCTCGAGCGTCTGGTCCTCGTCGGCGGCGTCGGCGGCGAAGGCCGGGTCCACCGCGGCGCCACCGGCTGCGTCGACGGCCAGCGAGCCGGTCTGGGCGAACCGCTGCATCATCGCCCGCAGGGCGGCGGGGTCTTCGCCTGTTCGGTAGTAGAGGTAGCGCTCGAAGTTGCTGGCCACCTGGATGTCCATGGAGGGCGAGATCGTGTGATGGACCTCGCCGAGCGCGTAGACGCCCGTGTTGAAGAACCGCGCGAGGATGTTGTTGACGTTGGTGGCGAGCAGGAGGCGAGAGATCGGCGCGCCCATCCGCATCGCGTACCAGCCGGCCAGGACGTTGCCGAAGTTGCCCGTCGGCACGGCGACCTGAACGGCGGGGGCGCCGGTGGCCTTCTGGACGTCGAAGACGGCCTTGACGTAGTAGACGATCTGCGCGACCACGCGGGCCCAGTTGACGGAGTTGACCGCTCCCAGCGAGGCCGCCCGCTTGAACTCGAGGTCGGCGGCGAGGCGCTTCATGATCGCCTGGCAGTCGTCGAAGCTGCCCTCGACGGCGATGTTGTGCACGTTGTCGTCCAGGACGGTCGTCATCTGCCGCTCCTGGATCGCCGAGACGCCCCCGTGCGGGTGCATCACGAAGATGCGAATGCCCCTGCGCCCGCGGACGCCGCAGATCGCCGCGCTGCCCGTGTCGCCGCTGGTGGCCGCCAGGATGTTCAGCTCGCGATCCGGCTCGCCCGCCAGGATGTGCTCGAACAGGTTGCCCAGAAGCTGAAGCGCCACGTCCTTGAACGCCAGCGTCGGCCCGCCGAACAGCTCCTGCACCCACAGCTCGCCGACCGGCCGCGTGGGCGCCACTTCGGGGCCGAACGCCTCGCCGTAGGCCCGGCCGATCAGCACGCGGAGGTCGGGCTCGCCGATGTCCGTGGCGAAGTGGCGGATGATCTCGAACGCCAACTGCGGATACGCCAGCTCCCGCCAGCCGTCCAGCCGGTCGCTCACGTCGGGGATCGACTCGGGGATCAGCAGCCCGCCGTCGTCGGCCAGCCCCATCAGCACGGCCCGGCGGAACTCGACCGGCCCGACCTGCCCGCGTGTGGAGATGTATTTCATGCCGGGCCAATCCCTCGTGGGGCAAAGGAACGCCGCAATATGGCGATCGTTCTCGTCCTCGTCCTCGGCTGTTCTCTTCTACCTCTTCGTCCTTCTGACGGCCGAGGATGAGCCGCCCTCGCCTCTCACAGTCGGTTCAGCTTGCTGTCTTCCTCCTGCTGCCGCCGGGTGGCGTCCTGGAGCGTGCGTTTCTCCTTGGCGGACAGGCTGCCGATGCCCTGCTCGTGGACCTTCTGAAGGATGCGGTCGATCTCCGCCTCTTCCCTGCGTTGGCGCTCCATCTTGCGCTGCCACGCCCCGCGCTTGGCCTTCTGCATCGACTGCTTGTGGGCCGCCTGCATTCTCGGGATCACCCAGACCCACAACGCGCCCATCACCGCCCCGCCGAGGTGCGCCACGTGCGACCAGAAGCCGCCCGAGTAGATGCCCTCCCGCACGGAGACCAGCAGGTAGAGGATCATCCCCCCGAAGATGATGATGGCCCCCAGCCGGATCGGCACGGGGAACAGGAACAGGATGATCCGGAAGTTCGGGAACAGCACCGCGCAGGCCAGCAGGATCCCGTAGACGCCCCCCGAAGCCCCGATCAGCGGGACCCAGGCCTCGCTGCCCAGCACGGCCCCGGCCACCACGTAGGCCAGCCCCGCCACCAGCCCGCAGCTCAGGTAGAACTCCAGGAACCGCTTCGAGCCCCACCTCCGCTCCAGGGGCGAGCCGAACATGTACAGCCCCAGCATGTTCAGCGCGACGTGCCAGATGCTGGTCGGGTCGTGAAGGAACTGGAACGTCAGGTACCGCCAGACCTGCCACCAGCCCAGAAGCGTCACGCCGAGGTATGGGCTGACCTGGATTTTGGCGATGTAGAGCAGCAACTGCACGACGAACGCGGCAAGGTTGATGATCAGCAGGTACTTGACCGCGCGGGCGGGCCTGGGCAGGCCGACCGTCACGCCGCGCCAGCCGCCCCCTCCGCCTCCCTGCTCGTCCTGCATGTAGGGTCGGTCGTGGATGCCCATTGGATCAACTCGTCTGCGAACTCGTTGCGCTACGGGGTGGAGGCTCTGCTCGATGCGTTCTGTCGCCCCTTCGGGGCTCGTTTCTATAGAGGGCTCGATCCCGGGGGCTTCCGCCCCCGGCCATTGCCTTGCGCCCCTTCGGGGCTCCGGAGGCGGCCGTGCCGGCCGCCGCTAAACGACATCGACCGGCGCCGAATCCTGCACTATGCGAAGCTCCTGCTGTTAATCGTCCTCGTCGTCGTCCTCGTCCTCGTCCTCGGTCGTTTCTTCGGCTTTCAACATTCAGCATTCACCATTCGACATTGCGCTGGCGGCGAATCCCGCACTGCTTCGTCTGCTGCGGCTGCCTTTCGCGTCGACCTACGCCTCCGCCCTTCTCAACCACCAGAGCCCCAGCGTCGCGATGGTCTTGCCGTCGTGGATCGTCCCGTCGGCGACCATCCGGCGGACCTCCGCCTCGCTGCACGTCTCGACCTCGATCTGCTCGTAGGCCTCCAACGCCTGCTCGCCAGCCGTCAGATCCGTCGCCACATACGAGTGCATTACCTCGTCGCACGTGCCCGGGCCGGTGAAGAACTGCCCGAGCTTCTCGATCTGCCCCGCCGTGTAGCCGGTCTCCTCGGTCAGCTCGCGGGCGGCGCAGAGACGCGGGTCCTCGCCCGGCTCGAGCATCCCGGCGGGCAGTTCGTAGAGCACCTCGTCGATCGCGAAGCGGTAGTTTCGGATCAGCACGATCGACCCGTCGGCCAGCACCGGCAGGACGGCCGCCGCGCCGGCGTAGTGGATCAGGTCGCGCTGCACGACCCGCCCGTCGGGCATCCGCACGCCGACGCGATGGGCCTTCGCCACCCGCCCGTCGAAGACCAGCTCGTCATACTCGAATCTGTCGTCGTCGCTCATCCGGCCGATTATACGCTCGTGTCCGCCGCGAAGGCGAGCGCTATGGCGTGCGGCGTCACTCGAAGAGGAGGATGTCCGTCAGTTCCAGTTTGGTGACGACGGCGGCGACGTGCAGGTAGCCCGCCTCGCGCAGGGCGCGCTTCGCCGGTTGCAGCGTGAGCTTCAGCGGGCCGTGCTCGACCGAGCGGGCCGTTCGCCCGGCGCGCCGGAGGGGGAGGCGGACGGTGAGCTTGTCGATCGGCCGGTAGGTGAAGTTGGCCAGCACCACGGCCGTGCCGGCGGGCGCGTCGTAGACGCCGGCCTCGACGACGGCCTCGGACAGCTCGACCGGGCGGATCGCGCCGGCGGCGCGGGCGGGGGCGTTGATCAGGCGGCGGCCGGCGGCGGGGTAGCGCTCCTTCAGCTCGCGGGGGACGAACTTCGCGTCCTTCAGGTAGCTGATGCCCGGGCAGGCGGCGAAGTAGACGGCCCGGCCCCGGCCGAGCGCGTGGACCGTCGCCGCGGGTGTCTCGCCGTCGGCGAAGCGGCCGACGACCTTCGCGCCGGCCGGGGTGAACGCCACCTTCGCGCCGATGACGCCGAACCGCGCCGCCGGCCCGGTCAGCTCCGTTGCCTCCAGGCCGACCGTGTCGGCGTACTGGATGCCGTTGAGCCTCCCGCGGATGCGGTACTCGCCGGCCACCGGCTGAGCGGTCACCCGCGGGCGGATGCCGAACGCCTCGGCCAGCCCGTCGGCCGATTCGCCGAACTCGTTGAGGCTCCCGGCCGCGCACGAGCCGTAGAGCACCCCGCCATCGCGGACCCACTGCACGATCGCGGCGGCGGCCTTCGAGGTGATGCACGGGTCGGCCGTGTAGAGCACGTCGTAGTCGCCCAGCCGCCCGGCCTCGACGTCCTGCTCGGTCAGCATGTCCACGAGGTGCTGATCGTGGACGAGCGACAGATAGGTCGCGCGTCGCTCGAGCATGTGGACGTAGTCGAGCGGCTGCCAGAGGTCCGACGAGATGCTGTACAGCAGCGCCACGCGCGTCGGCCGGTGCAGACCCGGCGCGACGATGTGCTCGGCGGCGGCGAGGTGGCGGGCGACCGACGCGATGCCGTCATACTCGCCCCGCAGGTCCGACCAGTAGTTCTCCGTGCCGAAGCACGTCGGGCCGTACGTCCAGTAGAAGAAGTGCTTCGCCCCCTGGCACAGCGCGGAGGCGGTCTTCAGCCGCAGGTTCGTCTCGTCCGACGGCGTGATCCACGCGATGATCGGCAGAAATGGGGACTGGCTCCGCAGCGCAGCGAAGGTGCCTGTCCCCATTTCTGCCCCGGTCGCGCAAGCGGCCGGTTCTGCCCCGGTCGCGCGAGCGGCCGGTTCGCCGGCCGCTCGTCCCCCAGCTCCGCTGCGAAAGATGCTCGCCTGGAAGCCCATCAACTGGAAGCCCTCCCACGTGGCGAACGGCCCGTACATGTACTGGAGCCCCATCCAGTCCTCGATGGCGGCGAGGTCGACGGACCGACGGCGTGCGAGGTCGAACCAGTCCAGCGCCAGCGGCGCGCCGCCCCAGGTCGTGTTGGGCCTCATGCCCATCCCCAGGCCCGTCCCGCCGAAGTAGGGGTGGTCGGCCACCAGCGTGCTGGTGGGCACCTTCGCGGCGAAGTGGCGATGAAACGCCTCCGTATGCCAGCGAATCCGCTCCGTGCCGGCGTGCTGGCGGAATCGCGAGGTGTGGTAGAACACGCGGCGGGCCGCGGCGTCGTTCACCTTCTGTCGCTCGCGCAGCGCCTCCGGCGTCTCGATCGGCACGACGTCGGTCAGGCGCTCGACGCCCAGCTCGGCCGGCGCGACCCCCCGTTCGGCGAGATACGCGTGGAAATGCCTCAGCGCCGCCTCGTCCGTGCCGATCCGCGGGCGGCAGCAGATCTCGTCGGCCAGGCCGAACGGCGCGCCGGCGTCGATCGGCGTCTTCTGCCGGGCCGCGTGCGCCTTCATCAGCTCGTCGATCTGCTCGCGCGTCGCGGCCGGGCCGAAGGCCACGCGATGCGTGTGGCCGGGGCGGCGCAGCGCGGGGAACTTCGCGTGGATCTGGTCGGTCTGATGGCCGACGACGTTCAGCCCGAGCAGCCAGAGCACCTCGGCGCCCTTGATCGTCGGCCCGTAGAAGCTCGTCTGGAGGATGTGGCGTTTGGGCGAGACCCGCTTGCCCCCGGTGGCCTCGCGGGCCCAGCGGAGGTGGCGCGCCTGCATCTGCGAGAGGCTCTCGAGGCCGGCGGCGTCGGCGGCGAGCTTCGGCGAGACGAGGAAGCTCGTCCGCGGGCCGGTGAACGCTTCCTCGAACCGCTTGACCATCTTCGTCGGGTCGGGCGCCGTGGCCAGCTCGATGAGGGCCTTACGCCGGGTCGGGCCCGTCTGATCGTCGGCGACGAACTCGGCCGTGACGTTCGGAAACTCCGCCACGCCCCCGGAGCGGTTCATTCGCCCGTGCAGCAGCTTGCCGGCGTGGGCCTTCAGGTCGAACCAACCGGTCCACTGTCCGGCGGGCAATCGGCGGGCGGCGTCCTTGTCGGCGGCGAGGGGGATGACGGCCCGCTTGAGGTACCACGGACTGACGTGGATGTATCCGCCGAGGCGGACGTAGTAGCGTCCGCCGGCGGGCTCGACGAGCTTGAGGCGCACGAAGACGCCGCCGCCGTCGGCGGCGGTGGCGAGGGCGCTGACGGTCAGTGCAACCGTCATCCACGCCGACAATCGTGACCCGGGCGTCTGTGGTCTTCGCCGCATCGGATTCTCCCTGTTTTGCACACCGAATGTTGAACGCGCAAAGCGGCGCGGCGCGGTCGCGCGATCGAAGAACCGCCCGCCCGTTGGCGTGGCGTTGCATCGGGCCCGGCGGGCCGGTAGGTTGTGATCGCGATGGCGCCGCTGCTGACGATCCGTGACCTTCAGACGCATTTCCTCCTCAACGAGGGCGTCGTCTGCGCGGTCGACGGGGTGGACCTCCAGATCCCCGTCGGCTCGACGGTGGGGCTGGTCGGGGAGAGCGGCTGCGGCAAGAGCGTCACGGCGCTGTCGATCCTACGGCTGATCCGGTCGCCCGGGCGGATCGTCTCGGGGCGGATTGTCCTGCATCGGCCCGGCGGGGGCGATCTGGTGCTGACCGACCTGGACGACCGGGGCGCGGAGATTCGGCGGGTGCGGGGCAATGAGATCGCGCTGATCTTCCAGGAGCCGATGACCTCGCTGAACCCGGTGTACACGATCGGCGATCAGATCGCGGAGGCGGTTCGGCTGCACCAGCAGGTCGGGCGGAAGGAGGCGTGGCGGCGGGCCGAGCGGATGCTGGCGAAGGTGGGCATACCCGATCCGGCGCAGCGGGCGCGGGAGTACCCGTACCAGCTCTCGGGCGGGATGCGGCAGCGGGCGATGATCGCGATGGCGCTGTGCTGCGCGCCTTCGTTGCTGATCGCCGACGAGCCGACGACGGCCCTGGACGTGACGATCCAGGCGCAGGTGCTGGAGCTGATGCGCGACCTCCAGCGGCAGATGGGCATGGCGATCCTGTTGATCACGCACGACCTCGGCGTGATCGCGGACATGGCCGAAGAGGTCGTGGTGATGTACGCCGGGCGGGTCGTGGAGAGCGGGTCGGCCGAGGCGATCTTCGGCGAGCCGCTGCATCCGTACACGCGGGGGCTGCTGGCGTCGATCCCCGTCCTCGGGCGGCGGTCGGCCGACGGGAAGCTGACGTCGATCGCCGGCTCGGTTCCGCACGGGCTGGCCCTGCCGACAGGCTGCCGCTTCCGCCCGCGCTGCCCACAGCGGATGAGCCTCTGCACGAAGATGCCCGAGCTGACCGACCGGGGCGAGGGCCGATGCGTGCGGTGCTGGCTGTATGGAGAAGGCGAGTGACGGCGAGCAGATACGATGCGTGCTGCGGCCGCGGAGTCCAGCGGCCATGCTCTCGGCCACGAAGCAGACACGGCCGCACCCTCCGCCGCCGTGGCACCAAGAAGGCGGCGCCGTGAGTGAGAATCGATGGAGACGCTGCTGACCGTTGAGAACCTGGTGAAGCACTTTCCGATCCGCCGGGGCGTGTTTCGGCGGACGGTGGGGGCGGTCCGCGCCGTCGACGGGGTCAGCTTCGACGTGCGGCGCGGCGAGACGCTGGGGCTGGTCGGCGAGAGCGGGTGCGGCAAGACGACGACGGGACGGTGCATCATGCGCCTGATCGAGCCGACCGCCGGGGCCGTGCGCTTCGGCGCCGACGGCGTGGACCTGTGCACGCTGGGGCGGCGCGAGCTGATGGCGGTCCGGCCGCGGCTTCAGATGATCTTCCAGGACCCGCATTCGTCGCTGAACCCGCGGATGAGCGTGGGCGACATCGTGGGCGAGCCGCTGAAGGTGGGCGGCCACGCGCGGGGGGCCGAGCTGGCCGGGCGGGCCGAGCGGCTGCTGGAGTCGGTGGGCCTGCGGGCGAGCGACGCGCGGCGGTACCCGCACGCCTTCAGCGGCGGGCAGCGGCAGCGGATCGGCATCGCGCGGGCCCTGGCGCTGGAGCCGGAGCTGATCGTCGCCGACGAGCCGGTCTCCGCGCTCGACGCGTCGGTCCAGGCGCAGATCCTCAACCTGCTCGTCGAGCTGCGGGGGCGGTTGGGGCTGTCGTTCGTCTTCATCGCTCACGACCTGAGCGTCGTCGAGCACATCAGCGACCGCGTGGCGGTGATGTACCTCGGGCGGATCGTCGAGATATCCGACGCCGAGGTGCTCTACCGCCGCCCGCGGCATCCGTACACCGAGGCGCTGCTGGCGGCCGTGCCGCTGCCCGACCCGAAGGCGCAGCGCGCGCGGCGGCGGCGGCGGAAGAAGCTGACCGGCGACGTGCCCAGCCCCGCCGACCCGCCCGGCGGGTGCCACTTCCATCCGCGCTGCCGCTACGCCCGCCCCGTCTGCCGGACCGACGCGCCGCCGCTTCGCGAAGTGGCCGACGGCGCGCGGGCGGCGTGCCATCTGTGCGGCGAGCTGACGTTGGAGGGACTGTAGCGCGTCCGCCGCCCGCGGCGACCGCGAGGTGAGAGGTGAGAGGTGAGAGTAACAGCAAGAGCCGGTGGCCCATGATCGGCCGCCAGCCGCACGGGCGCGAGCGTAGGGTGTGCAGTTCTGCTGCACACGCTTTGAGACGGACAGGCGCGGCGCGTAGGGTGTGCAGCTCTGCTGCACACGCGGTGGCCGGCTTCGCAGCGGCCCGTCCTTCGCAGCGGCCCCGCCGCGAGGCAGATGCGTGTGCAGCAGAGCTGCACACCCTACGCCCGGTCGCGCGCGGTCGGCTCTTGCCGTTACTCTCACCTCTCACCTCTCACCTCTCACCCTTCGCCGTCCCCTTCCTGGTGCTGCTCGTCTCGGCGCTGTCGGGGTGTTCGGAGTCGCGTGACCGCGATGCGCCTTGGCGGGACTACCCGGCGGGACCGGAGGCGACCGAGGCGCCGATGCTGGCGTGGCGGGTCGCGCGGGGCCAGCTGCCGCCGCTGGCGGATCGCCTGCCCGAGAAGCCCCTGGTCGCCGGGCACGCGTTCGAGGGGTACGAGGGGCCGGGCGTCTACGGGGGGACGTGGCATCGCTATCACGTCAACCCCGATCTCGGCACGTGGAAGATGGTCGCCGGCTACGCGCCGCTGATGCGGTGGACGTACGACTGCAGCGGCCTCGAGGCGGGGCTGGCCGAGTCGTGGGCCTTCAACGACGACGGGACGGTGCTGACGCTGCGCCTCCGCAAGGGCCTGCGCTGGTCCGACGGGCATCCGTACACGAGCGAGTCGTTCGCCTTCTGGTACGAGTTGTGCCTCGACGGCCGCCACGAGTACGTCCCGCCCGTCTGGTGCCGCGTCGGCGGCGAGGCGATGACCGTCCAGACGCCCGACGAGCGGACGATCGTGATGAAGTTCGCCGGCCCCAACTGGCTCGCGCCGCTCTGGCTGGCCACCGGCTTCTGGTGGTGCGACTGGTACAACATCCCCAAGCACTACATGGTCCGCTTCCACCCGGACTACAGCGACGAGCATGACGACTTCATCGAGTTCCAGCGGAAGAACCTGACGCACCTGAATCCGGATCGTCCGAGCATGTGGCCGTGGCGGCTGGCGACGGTCGAGCAGGGGGGCTACCGGGTGACGCTGGAGCGCAACCCGTACTACTACGTCGTCGACGACCTCGGCAGGCAGCTTCCGTACATCGACCGCGTCAAGACCCACCTCGTGCCCGACCCGCAGGTCCGCGTGCTGAAGATCCTCGCCGGCGAGGTCGACTGCCAGTACCGCGCGGTGGAGCTTCGCGACCTGGCGCTGTACCTGAAGGGCCGAGACCAGGGCGGCTACCGCGTGCTCCGCTGGCCCAGCGGCAGCGGGGGCAACCCGAGCATCCTCGTCAACTGGTCCGACAACGATCCGGCCCTGCGGAAGCTGATCCGCGACGTGCGGTTCCGCAAGGCCCTCGCCGCCGGCATCGACCGGGCCAAGTGCAACCAGATCGCCTGGCGGGGCCTGCTGGAGCCCCAGGCGGCGACGATCAGCCGAGAGGCGTGGCACTTCCACGGGCCCGAGGGCAAGAAGCTCTTCGCCCAGTGGGAGCAGGCCGACGCCCAGTTCGATCTGAAGAAGGCCAACGCCCTGCTCGACGAGATGAACCTGACGCGGCGCGACGCCGACGGCTACCGCCTGCGCGCCGACGGCAAGCGCTTGACGCTGATCATGGACGTGCCCGCCGGCAACCTGAACCTCCAGGAGAACGACATCGGGCTGATCATCCAGGCCGGCTGGCGGGCGATGGGCATCGACGCGGTGCTCAACACCCCGCCCGGCGCGGAGCTGGTGCTCCGGCGCCGGCTCGGCGAGTTCACCATCTCCATGCACGGCGAGGCGGAGATGGACCTGTTCACCTACCCCGACTGGGTCTTCCCGACCAACCCGCTGTACTGCCACCCGAAAGTCGGGCTGTGGTATCAGTCCGGCGGACAGAAGGGCGAGGCCCCGACCGGCGTGATGAAGCGCCTGCTGGACATCTACGACGAGATCAAGAAGGAAAAGGACATCGACGCGCGACACGGCCTCGTCCGCCAGGCCGTGCGGATCCACATCGAGGAGGGGCCGTTCCATCTCGGCACGGCGGCCCGGCTGCCGCACGTGGTGATCGCCTCGAACCGCTTCCGCAACGTCCCGACGTCCGGCCCGGTGCTCGGCCCGTGGGCCGTCGTCAGCCCGGCGATCAGCTTTCCCGAGCAGTGCTTCATCCGGGAGGCCCCGCCGTGATCGCCTACGTCATCCGCCGATGCCTGCTGGCGATCCCGACGCTGCTGGCGATCACGATGATCTCGTTCGTGATCATCCAGCTTCCGGAGGGCGACTACCTCGACCGGAAGATCCAGCAGCTGGAGGAGCAGTACGGCGACAGCAGCTCGCTGGCCCGCGTCGAGGAGCTGCGCGTCCGCTACGGGCTCGACCGGCCGATGCCCGTCCGCTACGCCAAGTGGATCTGGGGCTTCGTCCGCGGCGACTTCGGCGAGTCGTTCGAGTACGAGCGAGAGGTCAACGAGCTGATCTGGGAACGGCTGGCCTTCACCGTGCTGATCTCCGTCGCCAGCCTGCTGTTCACCTACGCGGTGGCGATCCCGCTGGGGATCTACTCGGCGACCCATCAGTACAAGTGGTCCGATCATCTGCTGACGTTCCTGAGCTTCGTGGGGATGTCCCTGCCGGCGTTCCTGGTGGCGCTGGCGCTGATGGTCTTCGCGTTCGAAGTCTTCGGCGTGCCCCTGTTCGGGCTGTTCAGCTCCTACTACGAGGGGGCGCCCTGGACGTGGGGCAAGTTCGCCGATCTGCTCAAGCACCTGTGGATCCCGGTCGTCGTCGTCGGCCTCAACGGCACGGCCGGGCTGATGCGGATCATGCGCGGCAACCTGCTCGACGTGCTCGGCCAGCCGTTCGTCCTCACCGCCCGCGCGAAGGGGCTCGCCGAACGCGTCGTCGTCTTCAAGCACGCCGTGCGCATCGCCGTCAACCCGCTGATCAGCATCCTCGGGATGTCCCTCCCGACAATCCTCTCCGGCTCGGCGATCGTCTCGATCGTCCTCGGCCTGCCGACCGTCGGCCCGCTGCTGCTGAAGAGCCTGCTCAGCGAGGACATCTACCTCGCCGGCACGCTGATCACCATGCTCAGCGTGCTGCTGGTGGCCGGCAACCTGCTGGCCGACATCGCCCTGGCGTGGGTGGACCCGAGAATCCGCTATGAGTAGCGACGCGCCGCAACTCGACGCCGACGCGACGGCCGAGGCCGAACCGGCCGCCGAGCTCGGTACGCTCAGCTACCGCCAGCTCATCTGGCGGCGCTTCCGGCGGCGGAAGCTGGCGATGTTCTGCGCCGGCGTGCTCGTGCTGTTCTACGTCGTGGCCGTCGGGGCCGGCTTCTTCGCGCCGTATCACTACGCGGCGATTCGGACCGAGCTGCGCCACGTCCCGCCGCAGTCGCTGCACTACTCCGGCAGCCATGGGCTGCACGTCTACGGCCTCAAGTCCGTCCGCAACCCGGAGACGATGGAACTCGAGTTCACGCCCGACCCGCGGCAGATCCACGCCGTGAGATTCCTCCACCGCGACGACGCCGGGCGGCTGTGCCTGGTCGGCTCCGACGGGCCGATGTTCCTGCTCGGCACGGACCGAATGGGCCGAGACCTGCTCAGCCGCATCCTCTACGGCGGACGCGTCTCCCTGACCGTCGGGCTCGTCGGCGTGATGCTCAGCCTGGTCCTCGGCTCGATCCTCGGGACCGTCTCGGGCTACTTCGGCGGATGGATCGACATCCTCATCCAGCGGTTCATCGAGATTCTGGCGGCCTTTCCGGCGATTCCGCTGTGGATGGCCCTCGCCGCCGCCCTGCCGGCCGGGTGGAGCAGCATCAAGGTCTACTTCGGCATCACCGTGATCCTCTCGCTGGTCAGTTGGGGCGGGCTGGCGCGGCAGGTCCGCGGGAAGGTGCTCGCCTACCGCGAGCAGGACTTTGTCCTGGCCGCCCGGGCGGCGTGCGCGGGGCATTGGCACATCATCACCCGCCACCTGCTGCCCGGCTGCTACAGCCACATCATCGTCATCTCCACCCTCGCGATCCCCGGGATGATCCTGGGCGAGACGGCGTTGAGCTTTCTCGGCCTCGGCATCCGCCCGCCGATGACGAGCTGGGGCGTGCTGCTGGAGGAGGCCCAACGCGTCACCGTTCTGCTGCACTACCCCTGGCTGCTCCTGCCGGCCGTGCCGGTGCTCGTCGTCGTCATCGCGTACAACTTCCTCGGCGACGCCCTCCGCGACGCGGCCGACCCGTACTCGGACTGACACGGCCCGATGAAAGTGGCAGGGATTCATGGGATGCACGGGATAAAGGCGGGTTGCAGATACGAGAAGATGTCCGCGAGCAACGCATACATCACCGCTGCCATGCTGTCCGCTGTGATCGTCGGCCCGGCTTCCGTTGCCGCGGCGGACGCGGAGCCTTCGTCGGCGCCCGCGCCACAGCATACCGACCCGCTCGGGCGGCCCCTGAGCTGGGGCGAGGCGGTCGACGGGCGAAGGGCCTCCGTGAGCATGCTGGCGACTCGCCTGCTGTACGGCCAGCCGATCGAGTTCCGTCTGCTCGTGCCGAACCCCGCCCGGCGGCCGCCGTTCGTGGTCGGCGTCTTCAGCGAGACGAGCAACCGCGCCGTCGCGGAGCTGACCGACGAGTCCGGCAAGGCCGTGGCCCACGAGGTCCTCCGCCGCGGCGGCTCGCGCGGCACCGACGGGACGGACGTCCGCATCCGCGTCCGGCCCAACAGCAGCAGCCCCCACGCGATGGGCCGATACCTCCGGCCGGGGCGATACCGCCTCCGCGTTGTGATCGACTGTAAGCGCGATCCGGCGATCCCGACCGGCTGGGTGGGCACGCTGGCGAGCAACACGCTGTTGCTGACGATCCTCCCGGCCGGGGCGCGGCAGAGGCAGGCGCCGGTCTCCGACGCCGTCGGACGCAAGGCCGCCGCCCTCGCCCGTCAGCTCGGCGACAACCGGGCCGCCAACCGCCAGGCCGCCCAGGCCGCCCTCGAGGCGATGGGCTTCGACGCCCTCGCCGCGCTGGAGAAGGCCCTCACCTCGCCCGACGAGGAAGTCGTCTCCCGGGCCACCACGGCCCTCTGGCGAATCGTCTCGGCGATCGCGACGCTGCGCCACGTTCCGCCCGTGGCCGGCACCGAGCCGATCGCCTACGCCGTGGCGGGTTTCGGCCCGGCGTCCTGGCGGGTCGTCCGCGACAACGTCCCGCCGCACCTCCACGCCGAACTGCAATCGCTGGCCGTGCGCTACGGGCCGACCGGGCCGCCGGTGGCCATGGACCCGCCCAGCGATGCCGTCGCCCGGCGCGTGCTCGCCGGCCTGGCCGACGAGGACCCGCTCGTCCGCCTGAGGACGCTCCGCGGCATCTCGCTGACGTCCGACCGGCGGATCATCGACGCCGTCGTCGCCTGCCTCGCGGACTCCTACGGCTATCGCCCGTCCAACGTGTTCGACGGCTCGATGGCGCAGGTCCATCCCGTCCGCGTCTGTGCGGAAAGCACGCTCCAATGGCTCGGCCGCCGTGCCGTGCCCAGCCTCATCGAGGCGGCCGGCCGGGCGACCGACGACAAGTCTCCCATCCCGGCCCGCGCGATGGCGCTGCTCCGCCGGGCCGGGGCGGACGACCGGACGCTGGCTTTCTGCCGCGACCGGCTCCGGCGCGCCGGCCCGTCCGCGGCCGTCATCCGCACGCTCGGCGCCTGCGGCCCAAAGGCCGCGCCCCTGTTGGCCGAGCTCACTCGCCGCGCTCCAGCCGACCTGATGCCCGTGCTGCTGCGAGCCCTCGCCGACACCGGCGCCGCCCGCGCCGCCGAGCCTGTCGTCGGCAGGGCCCTCGCCAGCCCGAACGGCGAGGCCGTCTCGTCCGCCTGCGCCGCCGCCGAGAGACTTCGCCTCCGCGCCTGCCTGCCGCGGATCGTCGCCGTGTGCCGAAACGAAGGCCTCGACTTCAACCACCGCCACGCGGCGATGCGGGCGGCCTGCAGCCTCTCCCCGCCGGCCGCCGCCAGGCTCATGCTCGAGCTGACCGCCGACGCCGTCAACGAGCCCATCCGCGCCGAGGCCGCCACGCTGCTGGGCAGACTCGATCACCGCCCGGCCCTGCCCCGGCTGCTCGAACTGCTCGAGGATGACAGCGGCCTCGTCCGCTCCCGCGCCGACGGCGCCCTGCGAGTGCTGGCCCGAAAGCCCGCCGGTGTCGGCTTCGACGACAACGTCTTCAAGAGCATCCCTCCCGCCACCCGCCGCCGCGAGGCCGAAAAGTGGCGCCGGTGGTTCCGCGTTTCGTTTCGTCATCATCTCCACTCCGGCGACGGCAGTTGATTGTGTGGGTTGATTGTGTGTTTTTCCCCGTTTTCCGCGAGGACGAAAAATCACACAATCATTACTTAAATCGTTACCAATGAAAATGTTAGGATTGTGTGTATGATTGTGTGTATCCGCCGGATACACACAATCGCCGCCAGGGCGTCTTCTGCCCCCGATTCCGCGAATGTTGCCGAAAAGCAACACCGCCAGCGCGGAAGGGTCCGGGATCCCCGTAGCAGGGATAAACGCTGATGAACACAGATGTTGTGTCTATTATGGGCGGAGCGGCGCCAGCATGCCCGACACGCGCCCGCATCCAGCCTGCGTCGAGCCGGCTCGTCTGAGATAAAAATTGCCTTATATGTGTTTAGCTGTATTAAGGCCCCCGAGTAGCGGACCGCCCGCCACAGAGCGGCCCCCGCCCAGCTCGCCACTGGGAAAACAGCGCCCCCCCATATAGAATGGACATCTCGCGGGGTGTTTTGTCGTGTCAAACTGCTGGGATTGCTTTTTTTTCTCGCTCATCTCCGTCTCTTTGGGTCCGGAGGGCAGGAGCCTCTTGGGGGCTCTGCGCCCAAATCCCTGAGGTTTATCGCTTTATGGCCAAACGGCATGAGGCTGCGCCCTGCCGCCGCCCCGAGCGTCCCTCTGCGGACGAATCCTCTTGGCGACGAATTCTCATTCCATTATCCTCCTCTCCTTTGTGTTCGCCAACGCTGGCCGACCGCCGCGATGTCTTTCGGGTCCATCGGGACGGTCTGCCACCCAGCATCAAAGTCGATGTCGTGTGAGCGAGGCAGTTCCGTCTCGGCCAGTTCCCGGATCATGATCCGGGAAGGAAGCATCGCGGCCTCGCCGACGAAGATTGCTTCGCGACGGCGCAGCCCAGACAGCATCTTCACGAGTCCCGCCATCGAGTCAGGAAGGACACCGCGAACGTGTTCTCTGTCTTGGTCATTCGTGATCCGCATTACAACCCACGAATTGCACTGTGAAAGCACGGTGGACTCCACCTCGCCCGGCCTCTGCGAAACGAGCATCAGCCCAACGCCGTATTTGCGCCCTTCTTTGGCCAGCCGCCTTATCGCCTCCTGCGCTGCTTGATACATGGCTTCCCCTCGGTTGGGCACGTACCGGTGCGCTTCCTCGCACACGATGAGAACCGGAGATGCTGCCCGTTCCTCCGGCGTCTGCCAGACCTTGACCGAGAACAGAGTCCGCGCGATGGCGGCGCTCGCGATCCCTGCGACTTCACTCGGGACACCTGAGAGATCGACGATCCGCATCGGGTCGCCTTTCCCGAGAAACTGCTGGACTACGGCATCAAGTTGATCTTCCTTCCCAGCCCAGTTCGCCATCATGAAGGACATGCGGGCATCGGTCCGGAGAACGTCAAGCTTCCCCAAGATGGACAGCCAGGAATCCTGCTTGCTGGCCTGTTTCGGCTTGTCTGCGTCCACGATCTGCTCGAAGCGGTCAAGGCAGTATGGGACTGGGGAGTCCACTGTAATCGTCGCTGGATCGACGATTCCCTCGGCGCCCTCCTGCCGTGCCGAAAGTAACGCTCGTTTGACGATGTTCGCCTGCGAGGTCGCCACGAACTCCGTTTTACCTATCACGAGGTTCACCGTCTCCTGGAAGTTCAGCAGCCAGTACGGCAGCGCGAGCGTGTTCTCGTCCGTCGATAGCCTACTGTGGTTCAGGAAGGCATCGCCGTATTCGTTGTGCGGGTCAAGCACAACGATCTGCGGTTGCCAGCGCTCATATCCCTCGCGCTCCCCACGCTCGAGAAGTGCGTGAAGGATAGCTGCGACGGTCGCTGACTTGCCTGCCCCCGTGGACCCAAGCACCGCCGTGTGCTTGCCCAGCAGTTCGTTCAGATCGGCATGACAGGGCGTTCCCGCTGAGCCAACGTGCTCGCCCATTGTGATGCTGCGGCCGCTGGTCCCCCCGTAGATGAAGGCCAACTCGCTACGGGGTGTCAGATAGAGCTTCTGTTGTGGCAGCGGGTAGTTGGAGACACCGCGATCGAATTCAAGCTCCCATTCCTCCTTGCGTATCCAATCCCCCTCCCCGAACAAGTCGGCTTCGACGATGCGCGCAGTAGAAGGCGTTGGCGATTCGATCCCGCGCTCGCGCTCGTATTCGGACTTCATCCGCAGACGAGAGACATACGCGTAGATGATCCTGCGGCCGAAGTGAACTTTGACGATCGAGCCGAACTGCCCGATGGGATAGATGTCCCCCCCGAAGACGCGTGTCAGTTCGGCGATCTTGCTGTCAAGCTCGGCGACTACATGTGGGCCGTCAACCTCGATAATCGTAGCGATCATCAGGTTCTCGATGGGCTCACCCGGATTCGCCCTCGATTCTGTCATCGTTCGCCTCCCAGCAAGCGTGTCAGCACCTCGAATCGCCACCACGGCAGATCGTTCTCCGACTTGAGTTCCGTATCCCCGTGGAAGAAGCCCCGGTTCGCATGAACGCGTATCTGGTCGCGTATGCTTGCGTCTTCCCGCCATTCCTGGACGACGCCGGTGGGCTCGTTGTCGGATGTGAACACGATAGCCGTAAGACCTCCCCGCGATTCACGCAGGCCCTCTGTCAACTCGAGGTTGATATGCGCATCCCCGAAGCTGTATCCGGCTACGACCAAGACAAGCTCTTGGTTGGCCTCGGGCCGGAGCCTGCGTCGCATCGCGTCCATGATCTGCGCATGTGGATCGTTCTGCGCCTCCCTGTACTTTGTGGCGGCAGGCCAGATCATGACATGCTTCAGCGGATCGTCGAGTTTCAAGCCGTGGCGCAAACGCTGCGGCCGAACGTCCTCTTCAATCCGGAACCAGTCCACCGACCCAT
>Ga0180437_10005088_pt1 | contig 18173 bp, 18 predicted proteins | sample SS_ome_4_FD_132410 | JGI IMG/M metagenome (GOLD analysis project Ga0180437, IMG submission 132410) | Hypersaline lake sediment archaeal communities from the Salton Sea, California, USA - SS_3_D_1 metaG | ecosystem: Environmental > Aquatic > Non-marine Saline and Alkaline > Hypersaline >... | reverse complement strand
GAGGCTCCCTCGACCACATGAGGCGTCAAGAAAATGAGCAGTTCCGTTTTGGCCTTTGACGTTATCGTACGCCGAAACAACACACCAAGCCATGGTATATCGCCTAGAAGCGGAACCTTGCGCACTGTGAGGGTTTCGTTATCTTCCATAAGGCCGCCGATTACGACCGTTTTTCCATCCGGTACCACGACCCGCGTCTCGGCGGAGCGTTTCGCAAAAACGGGGGAATCAATCGTGTCGGAGATAGGTACCGTTTCGCCGGTCAGCGTCGAGATCTCGGGCATAACCTCCAGTTCCACCAGCCTGTCGGACGTGATGTGCGGCGTAACCTCCAGAATGATGCCGATGTCCTCGTACTCGACCGTATTAATTATCTGACCGTCCTGCGTAATACGGGTGTTGCGGACAAAAGGCACCTCCTGGCCGATAGTGATCTTGGCCGGCTGGTTGTTACGGGCCAGAATCGACGGCCGGGACAAAACTTCCAGTTTGGCGACTTCCGCGATGGCACGTACGGTCACTTCCAGATCCTCTTCAATGATCCGGAAGAAGCCGCCTTGCGTCTCCGCCGCCAGGCCGAACGCCGTCTCAACGATATTCCTGTCATCGACGTTGTTGCCCTTGAACTCAAACAGCCCCTCCACGCCGAGATCGAGATCGTCGCCGTGCGTCACCTCCAGGAAGAGCACCTTGATCAGAACCTGGGGAACAGGCCGATCAAGGCTCTCGACAATCCTCTGGATGTGCTGGTTTGTCTCCTCGTCGGTGATGACGATTAGCGAGCCGGTTTCCTGGTCGTACTCAAAGATTATGTCCTCTGCCACGCTCGCCCCGTAAGAGTCCCGCTCCCCATCCATGCCGGAACGAGCTGAGGACCTCATCTGAGCCGAAAGTTCGGACGCCGCCAGCCAACAGACACCAACAATCACAACTACTAGAACCCTCACCTGAATGCCGCGTCTCATTTTCAACACCTCACCTTTCCGTTTGCTTCCGTCAACCGGCTATCTGCCGCCGAAGCGCGACTCGGATGTCCCAGACGTAGAACTTCGCGTTTCCTGACCGAAAACAGGTTGTCTCGTGCTACCGGTTCTGGTGGTCCCTGTACGCGAGTAACCGGTCCCGCTGGTACGCTCCTCAAACATGTTCGTCAGGATCTCCGCCACGGTCTCCGCATCGGCGTTTTCCAGCGAATAGATGAAGACCTTCCGGTCTTTGGCGGGATCCGAATCGAGCTCTTTGACCATTCGTTCGATCTGGTCCATAGTCTGGCTCGCGGCGGTGACAACCACCGCGTTGGTTCGGGTATCCGCCACAGCCACGACCTTGCTCTCTTCCGCCTGGCGCCGGCTTTGGTCCTGTTGCTGCTGCCGCTCCTGACCGCGCATGAAGTCCCGCATGAACGGCGGGCCGCGGAAGACACGCTGCTGCGATGACCGTCGTTCACTGGCTTGAGCGTCTCCCTCGAAGACCTCGTTGATCGTCTCGGCCATCTGCTCAGCGTCCGCATAACGCAAGGCGAACACACGTACCTCGGTAATGTCCTCACTCACGTCGTCGATCTGCGTGATCAGATCTTCGATAGTCGGCATCAGTTCATCAGGCGCGCTCACAACTAGCGAGTTGGTTCGCTCGTCGGCGACGGCCACCACGCGCACGGCGGCCTGACGGGCCGCGCTCGCCCCTCCACCTGCAGAGGACTCGGCTCCACCGCCGCCCATACCTCCGCGCATCCGGGAAATGAACTCCTGTATCTGGCGGGACCTATCACCGCGCGAACCCCCGCGACTCTCATCGGTTCTGAAAAGCTCACCGATCAGCTGCGCTATCTCCGTCGCGTCGGCGTATTTGAGTGTGAACACCCTGATCACCGAAATGTTGGAAATCGAGGTATCGAGTGCCCGGATGATTTCGGCCATGCGCCGTACGTTGGTTTGCGTGTCCGTGAGGACAATGGCGTTGCTGCTCTCGTTGGCCGTCGCGATCGCGTAAGACGGCAGCAACGGCTGGATATTCTCGATCAACTGCGCGACGTTGGCGTATCGAACGGGGATGATCTGTGTGACCATCTCGTCGGTCTTCTCGATCTTGTCGGGATCGCTGCCGGTTCTGACGGGTATATCCCGCTTTTTCGCCTCATCGCGGCTCACGATCGTGAGCGTTCTGCCGTTACGGATCGCCGCGTAACCCTTTTCGTTCAGGATAGTGTTCAACAGGTTGACCGCTTCATCTTTGCTGAGAGGTTGATGGCTCCAAACGTCAACACGCCCGCTAACATCCGTGTCGCGGACGATCACGAACCCAGCCGCCTCGCTCATGTAGTCGAGAACCGTGTCGAGCGGAACGCCGCGAAAATTGAGGCGCAGACCCTCGTCGGTCGCGTTGCCCGGCTCAGCCAACTTCTGTGTTGCGGTTGGCGATTCATCCGACTGCACAACGTCTTGCGCACGCGCAGACCCCGCAACCATCGTGAGCGCGACGCTCACAACAACACAGACTCCCCACGAATACAGAATCTCTCTTCTCATCGTCCAACCTCCCGTTGTCGTCGTTTCCTCAATGTCTCTAACAAATCAGTCGATGAGCTGTCACTTGACTCCGCATCGGCAGCACCCTGATTTGAAGAAGACTCACGTCTGTCCAAAAAGGACGGTGCCGAGGATAGTTCCCATTCTCCCTCGTGCCGCTTGCTCAGACCCGAACCGACGGGAAGTTCAATCTCTCGTCCGTTCTTGCTGAGTTTGATGCCGTCGGTGCGGATCTCGACAATCCGATATCCGGCGACCGTGCCTCCCTGTTTAAGATCGACGTTGTAATCCGGTTCCGTGCCTTCAAAAAAAGCCACCCCCTCTCCCTCATAAATCAGCACGCCTGTCAGAGCGAGCTGGTCGGGTTGGGGAGCAGGATCCTCGGGCGCCGGTGAGGTTTCCGGTCGTGATTCGCGGCGGTTTGGATCAAAGATGTTGCGATCCACCACGATGCGGAACGACTCGAATCCCGGGGCCGCGGACGACCGGCTCTCTTGAGCGCGCCCGAGCGCCGGCACGGACAGCAACAAGCATAATACCGCTGCAACAAGCAGACCCTTAGCTTTCCCTACTTCATAGTTCATTCGTTCTCGTCCACCAACACAAGCCCGGTAAAACGCACCGCGAGCGTTAGCATGTCGCCGCTTTCATCACGAGCCGCGATCTCGACATCCTCAACCTTCAGAGGCAGTGGATCGGTCTCAAGCTCGTAGAGGAATCGTGCGACCGATTCCATACCGCCCTGTGCCGCGGCGCGGAATTCAAGCTTCTTGAAGTTCTCCTCGTCGTCCATCCACCTCGGCTTGAGCGACGTCACACCCAGACGGCTGTCCCGCACCCACCGGCCCACAGACTTGAGTATGCGATCCTCTGAAACCGACATCTCAGCGGGCAAGCCGCGATTCTTCATTTCTTGCCACCGCTCTCTCATGGCTTCTTCACGATCGGCAAGCAGACGGCCCTTGCTCAGGGATTTTTCCAACTCCGCGATTCGTTCCGAACGCGTTGTCCAAAGGTCGTGGAGAGGCGACAGAACCAGCCTGTCACCCGCCACAGCCGCCACGCAGACTATCGCCGCCACCGCAAGAAGACGTTTGCGCCGCTTAGATTCCATCAGACTCTCCCGCGTTCCAACGAAAACTCACTGAGAATTGCAGCGGCGAACCACCCCGAACTTGGGACACCTGCAAATCCTCGACACCCTTCGTTTCTCTGAGACTATCGAGCATTCTCAACCAATCCTGGTTGCTTCGCGCACTGCCGGAACAGGATACCTCCGAAAGATTCTTGATCCCGACCTGTTTTGCCCACACCGCCCCGTCCTCGGGGAAGGCCTCGGTGAGTTCCCGGGCGATCAACAGTGCCTGAGCTGAATCGTCGAACCAGAGCCGGAACTGTCTGACGCGCTGCTGGAGCGTCTCGACCTCGGTGACTAGAGGCTCGATCGCCCGCCACTCGTTCTCGAGACGCGACAAGCGCAAGTGCTGCCAGAGGAAGGCGGTCCCAAAACCAAATACAAGCGCAGCAGCAGCGCCCGCCAACCAGAGCGTGCCACGCGACGAAATCCGACTTGCCATTGTCTTAAAACGGTTTGACCGGGCAGGCAGAAACTCGAGGTTTGATGACCCGTCCAGCAGAAGTCCGGCGGCCGCGCCGAGCGCTGTGGGCGACATCTGTTTGATCGGGTCAGCGCCGGCAACCATCCCGTCCGACTCGACGTCACCCATCTCCACCGACATTCCCAGGCGCTCAACAGAACCTTGCATTTCCTCGAGCACCAATGCCACCAGACGAGCCGGCCCGAAAACCTTCACTGTCCGGACACTATCTCTCAAGTCGAGCGGCAATTGCGCCAGGGTAATTCGTATTTGCCTGGCAATCATCTCGACGTCAAACGTTTTGCCATCCGGATCGGTTCCAACCGTCTCGTCCAGGGACCTCAGCGCAACGACGCCCCCGCCGGCCGACACCGCCATATCAACACCGTGCTCGCCGACGACAATTGCGACTGAACCGTCTTGCAACGGGCTGCCGTTCCTAAACAGAGAACTAATACCAAGGGTGATGCTGATTGGACGAAGGTTGGCCGCGTTGAGAACCTTCTGCAGAACCGCCAGGTGGCTGGCCGGAATCGCAACAATCATGGCGTGGTCAGTACCATCACGAGCCTGGTAGCGCGAAACCGACAGCGACAGATCCTCAGGCGCAAACGGAAACTCGCGTTCAGCCTGGACGGTAAGAAAGCTGTCCACGTCCGTCTCGGACAACTCCGGCAGCTCTGCTCGCAACGTGAGCGTCCACTTGAGCGGCACGCATACCACGCACCGGCTCTCGCGTATTCGCGCGTCATCAAGATGGTTGCGGATCTCGCGACCGACAAGTTCCGGGTCGTCGGTCAACGGGTCGAGCGACAGCGGGCTCTGGAAGGCTCGTCCGAGACGGACCCCTTCACCGGCGCGGTGCACGACGCACGCCGTCATCCGCTTGCCCCCGATCGCTATTCCCAGCAACGACGAATGTTTGGCAACTCTCATTGGAATCACTTTCGCTGTTCCGCAATTGAAGCGTACAGCTCACGAACCCCGGCACCAAGTGGCCAACCCAACCGTGTCTGGTCCCGGCGGTAAACGACCTCCGGTTCCTCGCCGCTCGTATCGAAAATGAACAGCGTCCGTCGGAAAGCACGTCCCAGATGGCCGACGGCCGCCACATCGGCTGCGAACTGGTAAGTCCTCGTCGTGAGATAAGGACCCGCCTCGATGGCGCTCTCGTCGTCGAGCACTTCGGTCACCCACCCCACGGTATCCAGATCTTGCGCCGTCTTTCCCCGGCGGTAGGCGACCAGTTGACTCGCGTACTCCTCGCCTATACCCGGCAGGCAGGCCAGCACCGCTGCGCTCGCCGTGTTGACGTTAACCAATCCTACGACAAAATCGTCATCCGACACCGTCAGCGCGTCATATACCTCTGAGAACTCCTCCGGCGTCAGCCCACTGTGAATATAGTATTCCAGCACACTCCGCACGTCCGTCCCTCCGGGACCGACCCCACTCTGTATCTCGTTGGCTCTCTCCTGCCCGAACGTCTCCTCGAGCAACTGCCCTAATTCCTGGCCGGTCGCGTCATTTATGTTAATCCGATCCGACCCGTCATCGCGCTTGTTCGGCTCTCGGCTGTACACGGTCACGTACTCCAGCACTCCCGGATTCAGACCTCCATCACGATTATCGTCAGGCCACGTCTCGTCGCCGTCGTCCTCGTTCGGGTCGCGCACGCCGTTGCGATTCGTATCCTCGCCGTAAAGGACGTCCCATTCGCCCGCCACCAGCAGGCGCAGCTCCTCAACTGTCTCGAAGTTCGAGTCCTTGCAAACATATTTCTGATCTCGCAACAGGTAGGTTTCCGATTCCGCGCCGTCCGGCGTCAGTTCGCCGTCCGCATCACGCCAGTCAACAATAGCTGCGGCAAGTTCGATCGGCATGCCCGGCAGCGCCTCGAACATCTCTCGCGTCGCGGTGTTCAGGTTCAGTTTCGCCGCCTCGTCCACCAAGCCGAAAACCGGTACGTCGTCCCGCTCGTCCTCGTTCCTTCGGCCAACCAGCCAGAACGTCGCGCTTCCCACCGGCACTCGTTCGTATGCATAGGACTCAATATCGGGCATTTTGCCGGGCTCTTCCAGGTTTGCCAGGACAAAGCTCACATACCTGCGCGCTCCTTCGATCGCCTGAGCGGCCTCTGCTCCAGCGGCGTTGTTGTCGGCCGCGCGGTACTCGAACACCATCGAGTGGCCGAAGTAAAGGGCCACGCTCACAAGTCCCAGCGCGATCCACATCACGACGACCAGCACCGTCCCGCGCTCGCCAAACCGATCGTTCGAGGCGCAATCGGATGTGCGAATGCTGCTCATCATGCGCTCCGGCCTCCCGCTTCCGATCCCGCCTCCTGACTAGTCCGGGACCCGCTGGCGCCCTGAGACGTCTGCCCGTCCTGTTCTTCTTCCTGAGCAACCGCTTTCGTCACGATCTCACAGATCAGATCGATCGGCCGTCTCTCCCGTTCCCCTTGCTCGGGCGGCACGAACTCCACATGCATCCTGACGGCGCGAGGTGTCTCGTTTTCCCGCGTTGTCGAATCCCACACGCCCTGCCAGTACTCTCCGTCATAATATGCGAACTCCAACGACTGCACTCCGCTCAACAGCCGCTCTTCCTCCGGCTCTTCGACGGTTGAGGCCAGCAGATTGCGCGTCACCGCCCGCACCAGATCGTTTCCCTCCGATTGACCCGGTTCTTCAGCTCGTGCGAGGTAATACTGTACCTTCTGAACATCTCCCCAGGGGACCGTGTCGTTGACAATCCCGGAGGTCGTGTGGAATTCAAGACGGTCGAGACGCTGTTCTCCCTGCTCATCCTTCTCGCCGATCATCGGACCGGCCAGAAGCGCCACCGGCGCCGCAATGTTCGCCAATTCCCGCTTGATAAGCAAAGCGATGTAGTCCTTCGGCAAACCCGCTTCGGTTACCTCGTAAGCCTTCTCTCTCAACCTGAGCGCTCCATGCAAGAGCGAGTACAACGCGCCCACCAACACTACGAATATCGCTGTGGCCACCAGAACCTCGAGTAGTGTGAACCCTCCGGACGACCGGCTGAAAAGATTCGGCTGTGTGCGATTACTCATATACCTCTTCCACCAGCGTACTCAGACGCACTTCGTACTCAGTTTCCTGCACGTTGAAAAGAACTTTAACCGACACCACTTGCATCGTGTCCTCATCCCACGACTGGTCTTCGAGAACCCATCGAAATCCCGGCCGCTCCTCGCCGAAGTCTCCTTCCTGGTACCCGTCCATCCATGATTCCGTGACTATCGCCTCTGTCAGAATGTAATCGGCCAACTCCGCCGCTACCCGTTTGCGTTCCGCCACAACACCTGCGCGGTTGGCAATTATCAGCCCGCGTGCAGCCGCCGGGATCACTATTGCTACAAACAACATCGCGGCCAGCATTTCAACCAAGGTAAAACCCCGGCTGTTTCCGGCAGAGAATCTCTTAGACATCCAACTTGCCCTCTTCAGTGTCGCGAACGAAGTAGCCCATGCCAAAGTCAGCTTGTACGATTTCGATTATTTCCCCGTCGTCATCCTGCTGAATACGGAGCTCCACGAGACTTTCCGCATCAATCGAACCATCCGGCCAGAACCAGATCTTCGCTTCCCCGCGTTCGTCGAGGATCTTCCTGTCAACCTCTAAACTCAAACCGTCCGCCAACCTGAATTCAATCGGTTTCCTATCATCGAACACGTATCCGCTCTGCGGGCTCAGCCCGTAGACGCCCAGTTCCGGGTTAATCCAGAGTTCCATCAACACGCTGCGTGAAATTGCCTCGCTGCGCGCGTATCGCGTAAGCGCCAGGAAACGCCGCGCCTCTTCTTCGAGGGTCCGACCTTTGAAGAACCGCGACAATACCGGTGTGGAGATGGCCATAACCGTGGCCAGCATAGCCATTACCACGATCAGTTCGACCAGAGTCAGACCCCGAACATGTCGCGACCGTTTCACTCTATCGTTCCTGTTTCCAGTTGGTGATATCGTCACCGCCGCCCTTGCGACCGTCCGGTCCCATCGACATCAAGTCGTATCCCGCTTCATTGTATTTGCCCGGGCATTCGTAGGTGTACGCATTGCCCCACGGATCCAGCGGGATATCCTGTTTGAGGTAAGGGCCGCGCCAGCCGGTGGCGTTGCTGGGCTTCTCCAGTAGATCCTGCAAACCGTCGTCGCCCTTCGGATAGTAACCGTTGTCCACCTCGAAAGAGTCGAGCGCGGTTTCAAAACTGGCTATCTGCGTCTGTGCCGCCGTTATCTTCGCCTGCTCGCTGCGACCCGTAAACCTCGGCACTACAATGGCCGCCAACGCCGCGAGAATCACCAGCACCAGCAGCATCTCAACAAGAGTGAAACCCCCTTCGCGGTGAAGCCGACACTCAATTGCGCCCGGAGCCCTTCGCTTAGGTGAAACCATCTCTCAGTCTCCTCTACAATGTCACTTGATGTAGTCTTGAATGGTGAAAATAGGTATCACCATCCCCACAAAAATGGTCCCGATGAAACCTGCCATCAGGAACAGCATAAGCGGTTCGGCCAACGCCACGGCGGTCCTCAACTGGCGGTCGAGATCGCCCTCCTCGACGCTCGCCAGCCGAACCAGCTCCTTGTCTAACCGCCCTGTCTCCTCCGCCACCGATATCATTTCGAGCACCGACTGCGGAAACAGTTCCGGGCAGTCCGCCAGGCTGTCTGCCAGCCGGTTGCCCTGCTTTACCCGCTCGATCGATGCGGTCACCGCGTCAACAAGCGTCTGGTTGCCTATCGACTCGCGAGCAACCCGCAAGGCGTTTATCAGTGGCACCCCGGCTCCCTGCAGCGTGCCCAGCATCCGGCAGAAACGCGTCATGGCGAACCGGGCGTTCAACGGCCCGATGACCGGCGACCTCAGCACCCACTCTTGCCAACGCCTGCGTCCCCGATCGGTCTGCAGCCACTGGCGCATCAGAAAGATCGCTAAACCCAACGCTGCCGCAACGAACGCTCCGTACCTGGTGACCGTCTTGCTGGACGCCACAATGAACCGCGTCAGCATCGGCAGCGCCGCGCCGAAGTCCTCGAACATCGCCTGGAACCTTGGAATGAAAAACACCAGCAGGAAAATCAGTACCCCAACGGTCAGCGTCAGCAACACCATCGGATATATGAGAGCCGACAACACCTTCGACCTGAGTTCCTTTTCGCGAACCTGGAGATCTGCGATCTGCGACAAGACCAAATCCAGGAACCCACCGGTCTCGCCCGCGTGAACCATCGCCACGTACACGCGCGGAAACGTCTCGGGCAGGTGCGCCATGGCGTCCGCCAGTGACACGCCGTCGATCACCTGGTCGTGCACCTGTTTCCACTTCTCTCTGGCAACTGGTGTCGATGTTTCTCCGCTAAGTATCTTTAATGCGCGGCTGAGCGGCACACCCGCCGCCAATAAGCTGGACAGTTGCCTGGTGAAGTTCTCCAGAGCGCGGAAAGGGACCTTCTTGCGTTTCAACTCCAGGCGAAATGTCCTCTTATCCGCCGTCCGTGCCCTGGAGTCTTGCTCGAGACCGATCGGTGCCAGCCCGGCCCCTTCCAGCTGCCTGTAGGCCTCCTGACGTCCGCTGGCCTCAATCCGCCCTTCGGCTATCGTGCCGTCAGTCTGCAACGCGCGATATCGAAATACAGACATTCTGCCTATCTTAAACCTCACTGTCCGTTGGTTATGGCTGATCCGTTTTGCCGCTCATCTCTCGTGACGCGAAGCACCTCCTCCACGGTCGTCACTCCATCAGCGACCAGTCGCCACCCGTCCTCGCTCAAAGAATGCAGACCGTATCGTCTGGCGGTTTCCCTGATCTCGCCTGTCGAAGTCGTCTTGAGAATCAACTCACGGATCTCGTCATTCATATCCATCAGTTCAAACACGGCGCGTCGCCCATAAAAGCCGGTCTGGCGACACGCCTCGCAACCCACGGCGCGATAAAGCGGTCGATCGGCGGGCAGTCCGATCTCATGTCTGAAAGCGAGCGCCGCCGGCGACGTGTCCTCTTCCTTACACTCGCGGCACAGCACGCGGACCAGCCGCTGCGCCAGCGCCACCTCGAGCGACGAGGCCACAAGATACGGCTCCACACCCATGTCCACCAGACGAGTAAGCGCGCCCGGCGCGTCATTGGTGTGCAGCGTCGAAAAAACCAGGTGTCCCGTCAGAGAGGCCTGGACGGCGATCTGCGCCGTCTCAGAATCACGGATCTCGCCGACCAGGATCACGTCCGGGTCGTGACGCAGAATCGACCTGAGCGCACGGGCGAACGTAAGGCCGGCCTTCTCGGACACCTGAATCTGGTTAACGCCTTTCATCTGATATTCGATCGGATCCTCGACCGTGATGATTTTCCGCACCGAGTCGTTGATCTCGTTGAGGGCCGCGTACAGGGTGGTCGTTTTTCCGCTGCCGGTCGGACCGGTGACCAGCACGATCCCGTGCGGCAACCCCAATATATCGCGAAACAACCGATCTTCGCGCTCGCTCATCTGCAACTCCGCCATACCCCGCAATGCGGAATCCTGGCGAAGCAGCCTCATAACCACCGCCTCTCCGTTGAGCATAGGAATCACCGAGACACGCACGTCGACCTCGCGTTCCTCGATGCGAATCTTGATCCGACCGTCCTGCGGCAACCGTTTTTCGGCGATGTCGAGATGGCTGAGAATCTTGACGCGTGACACGATCGCCGGCTGGTAACGCTTGATCTGGGACGACACGGGGACATCCTGTAGCACGCCGTCGATCCGGTAACGGATCCGCAGTTCGTCCTCGAACGGTTCCAGGTGTATGTCGGTGGCCCGAAGAGCAATGGCATCACGCAGCACCTGGTTGACAAAGCGTATGATCGAGGCGTCTTCCGCGGCGGCGTCCAGGTCAACATCCTCGTCGGCGTTCTCATTAACCACCTGGATAGCGCCTTCCTCCTCCAGCGAATCGAGCGTATCCGCACCCACTCCCAGCCTCTTCTTAATCTCGCGCCGGATCGCCTCGCTCGGCGCGAGCACCGGTTTGAGCTTCATCCCCGTCAACGTCTTGAGCGTGTCCAACCCCTCGGTCGCGAACAAGCGGCTGATGGCCACCTCGACCGACCCGTTGACTCGCCTGAGCGGTAGAATCTCGTGCTTCAGCAACACTCGGGCGGGAAAAAGCGACAGCAGTTGCCGATCCAGTTCAACGTCCTCCAAATCCGTGTACGGCACCCCATACTCATTGGCCAGCCACCTCAGAACGTCCTCCTCGGACTGAACGGCTGCCACACCCGACCGGCCGCACTGCTGTCGCAAAGTCTCCGCGTCCGCGGGCGCCAGCTGCTTCGACTCGATCATGCTGTCGAGTAAGTCAGTCACGCCATCCGCCTTGCGGGCTTCAGAGACAACCTGTTCTCCCGTCTTCTCCGTCATTTGCCTAGTCCAGGATACTCATCAACACGAGCCTTGCTTCCTGTCGAAGCGTCAGCACTTCGCGCAGCTCAGCGCGAGCCTTCTTGAGCTCTTCTTCCTTCTTCTTCGCGGCATCTCGGAAGGCCTTCAGTTTGGCTTTGATATCCTCGTTCGAGGTGTCCTCGGAGTCGAGCGCTTCGCTCAAAGCCTGCGCCTCTGGACTCGCCTGGAACATCCCTCCACGACCGCCCGGGCCACCTGGACCGCCCATACCGCCGAACCTCGCCCTGCGCGCTTCGAATTGAATCTCAGCGACTTTCTCCACGCGGGGCCCGATTACCTCCCATTCCTCGTCGCTGCAGGCCAGAGCTTCCCTCAGACGTAGCGCCATCATCTCGCGCATTCGTGCGGGATCCCATTGGCCGCCCCGACCGGGTCCGCCTGGCCCCATTCCGCCCATCCGGCCTCTTTCACGACCGGGACGCGGCTCCTGCGCTTCCGAAATCGAGCCTACGGAAGCCAGAATCAGCCCCGCTATGCTCGCCAACACCACGAAGGTGAGTAACAGTTTCTTCATCATCCAACCCTCTCTGTTTTAGGTGACGTACGAACAGGCAGGTTCACTGATTGAACCTGGCCACCTGCTCGCCTCAACATAATGTTAGGCAAGAGGTGTGCCAGCCCAGAAAACGGTGCGAGATCAAGCTTCACCCCCATGCAACGCGCAATTCGGTCACAGCTGACCATGCACGTGTGAGCAAATACTGCGCACCAACCGGCTGCCGCATCAACTCTCGCCGGCTCCACACGCCATCGAGGGAGGCATCAGCCACGCACGCAAATGACGGCCCAAATCGTATATACTGTCCATTGCAATGCCGCGTGACGTGCCCGAGAAATGCTCGCGGCGCTTCCTTGTCCACGAAACGCCTCCCTCGAACGTCTACAGGGATGAAAGCAATGCATTGCGTGTCAGCAGAATCGTTTCTAGTTTGAAGAGAAAGGGGGCAGAATTGGACGCCGATCATCGCAACTACGGCAGGCTTATTGGACCAATCGAGGACAAGATGATCCGGTCCATTTGGCGAGTTGTGCGGGATCCCGACGATGCCGACGACGCGTTCCAGGAAGCTCTGGTTACCATTTGGAAACGCTTGGACCGAATCAGTCGTCATCCCAACCCGCACGCGTTGATCCTTCGAATTTGCGTCAATGCAGCCTATGACGTGTTGCGCCGAAAAATCCGGCGGCGGCAGCACGAGGAGCTCAAAGCGATCAAGACCGAGATTGCGGATTCGACACCTTCGGCAGCCGAGCGTCTCTCGGCCGAGGAACGGCGAAACGAGATCGTCAGGGCGATCGGCCGGTTGCCGCGCAAGCAAGCCGAGGCGGCGCTTATGCGCTTTGTACAGGAGCTTTCCTACCGGGACATTGCCCAGGCTCTGGATTGTAGCGAGGCCACGGTGCGGACGCACATCCGTAGAGCTCGCACCCGGCTGGAACAACTACTCTTTCACCTTGCCCCTGTTCGAACAAGGAGGTGCTTAAACGATGAATAAGAACGATCAAGACCATCCGATGGACCGTTTGTTGAAGGAACAGATTGACTCCGAAATTCCGCCGGAACTGGAAGCGCGCTTGCGAGAACGGCTGGCGTCCTTCCGAGAGCGGATGGAGTCGCGTGAATCACCTCGACGATCTTGGTGGAGAAGCATATTCGTCCCGCGTTTGCCCGTGGGCGTCAGGTATGCCATACCAGCGGCTGTCCTACTGCTGGCGGCCCTGATGTTCTGGCCAAGACCCGGTGTTCACAACGGGCCGTTGGCGTTCTCCGACGTGCTCGAACAGATCCGCGAGTTCAGGCCGTATGCCTGCACCCACACGTGGGAATATGACGGCAAGCCCCCCTATAGCCTGCGCGTGATGCGCGACAGGCTTACACGCCGGCGTGAGGAACGGGACGACGGGATCATACGGGTGTTTGACATGTCACAGGAAGACATGAGACTGCTCACTCTGTTTCCCCAAGCCAAGTATGCCAGCGAGATAACATACATGGGTCGAGGACCGACCAACGATCCCGATCTATTGCGCATGCTTGCCGAGATGCGCGACGGAGAAACAGACGATCTTGGCGTGCAGGAGATCGACGGCCGGATGGCCCGGGGGTTCCACGGAGTTCGTGGGAGAAGCGACTTCACCGTCTGGGCCGATCCGGAGACCGGCCTGCCTGTCCGGGTCAAGATCCGTCAGGATGGTCTTGCAAGAACCCTCGTCATGAGCGATTTCGAGTGGGACGCCGAGATGGACGAATCGCTCTTCAGCACCACTGCACCCGAGGGATACACTGTTCACAGAACCACTAAGGACAGAGTCGGGACGACCACTAGGGTCGCATATGACAGAGCGTCTGAGCACATCAGGCAGTACGTGTGCACGTACACTGTGGAAAACGAAAATGGCGAGACACACACATATCGCCTGATGCGCTGGGACCTGTCGCGTCGGCGCGAGGTCATGCCGGACGGGACCGTCATTGTCGTCGATATGTCCGACAAGCCGATTCGCGTGCTCGAACTGTTCCCTGCTGAGAAGCGGGCCCGGCTTACCGTGAAGCCAGACCGTGGGCCGCTGGAGGATCCGGACATCCTGACAATGGCCGACGTGGCCCGGGCGGGAGGCGCCGAATTCCTGGGCGATGAGATCGTCGAAGGCCGCGATGCGCGTGTGTACCTGCAGATGTTGACTGGCAGCGAGATAACGTACTGGATTGACGCGGAGACGGAACTTCCGCTGAGGGTCGAGATCCTCCATACACGCGCCAATCGGACCATCATCCAGAGCCAGTTCGATTGGGACGTCGAACTCGACGAGTCTCTGTTTAGTACGTCGGCGCCCGAAGGATATACAGTGGAGAGAATTGAACAGTAGGGATAGGATATAACGGCTCCTCTTCAGAATCGGCCCGGGGGCACATCCCGTATGGATGTTCTCCCGGTGTCGCTTTTCGGTCCGGCACCCTGGGCAGGCGAGCCGTTGGTGCTCCTCAGGGAGAACCCGAGAAATGAAGAGAGTTGGGAGCAGTTCTCCTCTCAACCATTCGATTCGTCGGCGAGTCGTTTCCGACCGTACTCGAATTGCTCCTGTACTATTGCCGAGGTGCTATTCCAAACGCGTTCCTCAAAAGAGCGCTGTTTAAGCGTTTTGAGGAATCCCTCGAACTGTTCGAAATACGACCCGTAGATGTGATAGGAATTTGCGAAGTGGACGTACTGGCCAACGGTTATCTCGGTTCCCGTACGTTCGGAAATGGCCGCCGCCACCTCTTTCTGCAGTTCCGTGAACGCAAACATGTTCATGAAAGCCGCTTTGAAAGCGTCGTTCGACCGAATTGAAACCTGCAGGGTCAACCGGTTCCTGTCATCGATCCGGAACCACATTCTCTGCAGACACGCGGGATCGTCAACGGTGGGGTCTACAGCGGGATTCCACGTTGTAGCCTGAGCGCGCCGCGAATGGGGCGTTTCTGACAACTTATCGATCACGTACTGGATCTGGTCAACGCGCTTCCCGTCAATTTCGTATGCACGCAGCCGTTGATGGTACGTGTAAGACCATTTGCCCTCTTCCGGCGAGATCCAGTGATCATGCACCCCGTTCACGACTTCCTGCCGGTAAATCTCAAGGTCGTCGAGCCCGCCCGGGAACGCTCGATGAATGCGCGGTTCGGCGAACGGTTCCTCGACGACAAGCAGCGCAGTGCAATCCTTGCTTGGCGGGTCGCTCGGTTTGTCGTACTCGGTGCGGAACGAGTCGCCTTCGTCCCAACAGCGAACGACGGAGTTCTCCCACACCTCAGGCAACGTCTTGCCGAACACGAAGATGTACGCCATGACTTGGCTCCCGATCAGCAGATTCTCGGCAGTTGGTCTCCGGCAAGCATTGTGATCAACCGCGACCCGCCGACCGCAGTACGCAGGACGACCTCGCCCGGATTTTCCCCGGAGATCTCGCCGATAACCGCTGCATCTTCGCCGAGATCTTCTTCCCGCAGAGCATCGCACAATTCATCGGCGATTGCGTCGTCCACGACCATAACGACTTTACCCTCGTTTGCGAGATACAGCGGGTCAAATCCCAGTATCTCGCAGATTCCGCTCACTTCACGTCGAACAGGTATCATCTCATCCCGGACTTGCACAGAAACCCCTGCGGTTTCAGCTATCTCACAGAGCACCGTCGCCAACCCGCCGCGCGTCGGATCGCGCATGAACTTGATCCCGTCAAACCGGTGAATCACGGTTTTGATGAGCCGGTTCAGCGGCGCACAGTCGCTTTCGAGCTCGCTCAATTTCAGGCCGAGATCCTGCCGTGCAGCAAGTACCGCGATAGCATGATCACCTATCGTCCCGCTTATGATTACCCGGTCGCCCGCTGTTATCTTGTCGATGCCGAACTCTTTTCCCTCCGGCAGCACACCGACGCCGGAAGTGTTGATGAAGAGCTGGTCCGCAGAACCCGACTCGACCACCTTGGTGTCGCCGGTCACCAGCGAAACACCAGCGACCTGACAGGCGTCGGCCATCGAATCAACCACGCGCTCCAGCACGCTGCGCTCGAGCCCCTCCTCGATGATCAGCGCGCACGATATGTAGAGCGGGTCGGCTCCCATCACGGCGAGGTCGTTCACGGTACCGTAAACCGCCAGCTTGCCGATATCGCTTCCGGGGAAAAACAGCGGTTTCACCACGTACGAGTCGGTGGTAAAACATATGCGGTTTGAACCGACCTCCACACGCGCGGAATCGTCCAGCTCAGCCAGCACCGGGTTCGAGAACTTCTTCAAAAGGCTGGCGCTGATCAGATCGCGTGTAAGTTTGCCGCCGCTGCCGTGTGCCAGGATGATCTTCTCGTCGTTGTTCATAGGTTTACTTGCGCCTGTATTTGTAAAACGCGGAGCACGTCCCTTCGGAGGAAACCATACACGGGCCGACCGGACGTTGCGGCGTGCATCCTTCGTCGAAAAGTGGACATTCGGTAGGCTCAATAACGCCGCGAAGCACGTCACCGCAACGACATCCGGACTCATCAGGCACGTCTTCCATCTCTATGTCGAACCGTCTTTGCGCGTCAAACTTGCCATACGCCTCTTTCATTTTAAGGCCGCTCGCCGGGATGCGGCCCAGACCGCGCCACGCGCTGTCCTCGACATCAAACACTTCGTACATACACTCCAACGCTGCCGGGTTTCCGTCGTCGGTCACTACGCGCGTGTAGGCGTTCCGCACTCGAGGCGCGTTTTCAACCACCATCTCGACCAGCCACAAGACCGCCGCCAAGACGTCAACCGGTTCGAACCCGGCAACCACGCACGGTACGCCGAACTCGTCCACTATCGGCTCGTAAGCCCTGGCACCTATCACGGTACTGACGTGGCCCGGACAGATGAAACCGTCAACGTTGACCTCTTCGTCCTGGAGCAGTGCGCGAAGAGCCGGCGGCACCAGCTTGTTCCCCACGAGCACGGAGAAGTTTCTCACGCCTTTCCTTTTCGCCTCGCGGACCGACAGGGCAACCGTCGGCGCGGTAGTTTCAAAACCGACGCCAAGGAAAACCACTTGCCGGTCCAGACGCCGCTCCGCCAGCGACACGGCATCGAGCGGCGAGTAGACCGTGACCACATCGGCACCTTCCGCTTTCCGTCTCTCCAGACTCCTCCACGTTCCCGGCACGCGCACGAGGTCGCCGAACGTCGCAACCGTCACCCCGTACTTGCGCGACAGCCCGATCGCGGCGTCGATGAAAACCGTGGCTGTGACGCAGACCGGACAACCGGGCCCTGAAAGAAGTCGGAGCCGACCCGGAAGAAGATCCGGTATGCCGTGCCTGTGGATAGCCATCGTGTGAGTGCCGCACACCTCCATCAACGTCACGGGTCGGTCGATCTTCGCGGTTATCTCACGAGCAAGCTCAGCAACGACCTCTTTCCGGCGATACTCATCAACGTGTTTCACGACGCATCACCCGCTTCAAGAAGACCCTCTTCCATCATACTGCGAAACAGCTCGAGCGTCTCGAGCGCAGATTCTTCATCGACCTTCTGAATCGCGAAACCGGCGTGCACCAGGATATAATCGCCGACCTGCGCATCAACGAAATGCAGCGCTACCTCTCTGGTAACGCCTTCCAGCTCGGCGACACCTTTATCTCCCTCACGCTTGACGACTTTCATCGGTACTGCCAAACACATATACTAACTCCTCTCTGCGTGGACCACCGCACTTTCCTTGCTCTTCTGACCCGATTCCTCGGCGGCGGCCCGGCGTGCTGCTATAACGGCCTGCCCCAGCGCCACGCAACCGTCGTTGTTAGGGGCCAAGCTGTGCCGATACACATCGAAACCAAGAGCTGCGAGCTCCGCGCTCAACGTACCCAAGAGGTAGACGTTCTGAAACACCCCGCCGCTGAGAGCAACTCGGTTCAGCCCGTCTGATTTCCTCACTCTTACGCATGATTTCTTGAGTGAATCGGCTATTGTCCTGTGAAACTTCCGACTTGTCTCCCCTGTGTTCACTCCTCGTCGGAGGTCATCTACAATAGCCCGAATTGTGTTTTTAAAGGATAGCACAAATGATTG
>Ga0180437_10005086_pt1 | contig 18176 bp, 14 predicted proteins | sample SS_ome_4_FD_132410 | JGI IMG/M metagenome (GOLD analysis project Ga0180437, IMG submission 132410) | Hypersaline lake sediment archaeal communities from the Salton Sea, California, USA - SS_3_D_1 metaG | ecosystem: Environmental > Aquatic > Non-marine Saline and Alkaline > Hypersaline >... | reverse complement strand
TCGTGTAGCCTCGAATTAAACCACACGCTCCGCTGCTTGTGCGGGCCCCCGTCAATTCCTTTGAGTTTTAGCCTTGCGGCCGTAGTCCCCAGGCGGGATACTTAACGCGTTAGCTGCGGCACTGATGGGGTCAATAGCCACCAACACCTAGTATCCATCGTTTACAGCGTGGACTACCGGGGTATCTAATCCCGTTCGCTACCCACGCTTTCGCGCTTCAGCGTCAGGTACAGGCCAGAAAGCCGCCTTCGCCACTGGTGTTCCTCCCGATATCTAAGTATTCCACCACTACACCGGGAATTCCGCTTTCCTCTCCTGCCCTCAAGTGTCCCAGTATTGAACGGCGTCACCCGGTTGAGCCGGGAGATTTCACGCCCAACTTGAGTCACCGCCTAGACGCCCTTTACGCCCAATGAATCCGGATAACGCTTGCCTCCTACGTTTTACCGCGGCTGCTGGCACGTAGTTAGCCGAGACTTGTTCCTGAGGTACTGTCCTTTCTCATCCCCCAGAAAAGGGCTTTACGATCCGAAGACCTTCATCGCCCACGCGGCGTTGCTGCGTCAGGGTTTCCCCCATTGCGCAATATTCCTTACTGCTGCCTTCCGTAGAAGTCTGGCCCGTATCTCAGTGCCAGTGTGGCTGATCATCCTCTCAGACCAGCTACCGATCATCGCCTTGGTAGGCCATTACCCCACCAACTAGCTAATCGGCCGCAGGCCCATCCCGAAGCGCCGGAGCTTTAATCCGCCAAATGAATGACGGACCACATGGGGTATTAGCTGCCGTTTCCAGCAGTTATCCCCCACTTCGGGGCAGGTCACCTACGTGTTACTCACCCGTTCGCCACTAACCAACACAGCTCTTGGCCTCAAGCTAAAAGCCATTGGCCAATCGCGGCGTGTTGGTTCGTTCGACTTGCATGTATCAGGCACGCCGCCAGCGTTCATCCTGAGCCAGGATCAAACCCTCCGTAGAGAATTTGCTCAAAGTTTAGAGCCCCTAGCTATGCTGACTTCCTACCACTCTTCGGTTGTTAAGGTCCGTGAACATATATAAGTATAACACAAGTTACGAACACTGTCAAGCGGACCGAGGTCACTCTCCCTCAATCACTGGCTCCCTCAGTCACAAGCCGTAGTATAGCAGAAATCCTGAAGCTTGTCAAGTACCTGATTCGAATCCGCTTCCGGGCGCACCATAGTCTCGCCCGAATCCCCCGACCGACTCTCCACACCCGTTCGTCACCCGCACACTGAGGCTCCGCACACAGTCTGGCCGTGGCGACCTGTCTGCACCCACTCGATTCTCGCTAGGCGCTGGATGCGGCCAGAACCATCATCAGGTAGATGCCCCAATGGATGATCACCGAGGGCAGGATAGATCTGCTCTCCAAATCTATGTATGCGAACGCGGCCCCCCCGAATATTGTGCTCAGGGTCTCCAACTCCGGCTTGCCCAGGTGCATGATGGCAAACGGAATCGCCTGTATCCATATCGCCAGCGTCCCGAACCGCTCCCTCAAACCGAAGAGCATGAACCCTCGGAATATGAACTCCCAGCTGAGCATGTACAAACCCAGGCGCAAGACGAACTCTATGAACCGCCGAGAATCGTCTCCCCTGAGCAAGGCACTCCCATAATACTGTCGGAACTCCTCCACCCGCGCCAGCGCCACAATCACCACCGCCATGAGGGCAATCCCCAGCAAGAAGAACAAGATACCCTTTCTCCATGCGCCCAATCTCAGCCCGAAGTCCCGGGGATCTTCCCTGAGAACAACCACGATGATGGCCAGAGGAATCAGAAAGTAGAACACGAGCGCGGAGAGGGTCTCATCGCCAAGCACCCTGTGATAGTGGCTAGTGATCAAGAGCAGCGTGGAGCTGATCAGGATGATCGCCGCCCGCAAGTCAGGTCTATTCTTGAACACATATGCCTCCTGTTTGTCGCCACCTTCGGACCCTCATCCTGCCTCCCAGGGACCTGAGCGCACACCGCTCTCAATACGTGAAGCGGGCCAGGTTCCCTCCCGGGGAGAAGAGCAGCCGTAGCTTGTCCAGGTCTACGCTCAATTCGTACGCCCAATTGGCCAGCAGCAACGCTATCACCAGCAACGCCAGAGTCAGCCGCCACCGTGTAGACCGCCTCAAGCCCTCGTCGCTGGAGCGGAGATGCTCCCTCGCGCGAGCGAGAGCAGCCCCTCCCTGAGCCGCGAACACGGCCAACAGGGGCACCAGGGCCAGATGGAAGCGGGGCTCAGCCATGATCAGCACGTGTATCCCTGTGAGATACCCAAACAGGAGATAGACCAACACCCTGTCTCTGGTCATATCACTTAGCACCATGGCGGGTACACTCGGCAGCAGAACCACGATCCAAGGAAGGCAGATCACCAGGAAGATCATGGCCAGAATGGGTGGCGGCAGCTCTCCCAGGAAGTTGTTGGAGTAGAAGTATAACAGCACCCTCTTGTCCAGTCGCAGGAAATGCGATAGTTTGCTCAAGAGAAGCCAGCACGCTCGAAGCGGGTCCTCCCTAATGAATCGCAGGCCCCGCTCCATACCCAGGTTGTGTGCAGCTTTCTCCGTCTCCAAATCCGGAGTATCGAACGCGCCAATCTGCTCCAGGAAATCCACCGCAAGATCGGAATCGAATGTCCCACTTCCATCCGGATGGTATCCCAGGTACAGGTTGAAGCCCAGGCTGGATTCCACAAAGGTGAGCTCGCGATACAGCAGCGTGTTCCTGATGCTCCAGGGAATAGTGAGAGCTATCACTGGCAGTAGTATCAAGACCCAGTTCTTGATGGCCTCTCTCTTGCGGGCCGTGTAGTACCACAGCCAGGGAAAGATCAGGAGCAGCAGTCCACTGATGACAGAACGGGTCATAATAGTCACGCCCATGATCACGCCAGACATCACGTAATAGGATCGGCGAGATGTCTCCGCCGCTTTCATCAACGAAAACACCAGCAGGGGCACCAGGAGGAAGAAGAGGTTCTCCGTCGCCAGCCCAAGAGGAAAGAGGAGAAACATGGGGTACACCGCGACGACCCAGGAGGCGATCAGTCCGGTTCTCTCGTCGAAGACCCTCTCTCCCACGATGTAGGTCACCAGAGGCAAGATTGATCCCAAGATCGCCTGGGCCACCCTCGCGGCGGCGAAACTGTGCCCGAACAACGTGTATACCAAAGCCAAGAACAGAGGATAGAGGGGAGCTCTTGCCGCCGTCGGAATACCCCCGTACCACGTGAAGCCCTGCCCCAGCCTGATGCTCTCGGCCAGCGCATCGTACTGAAACATGTCGTCCAGGGCGATCCCTAGATCGATGGTCAGAAAAACGGGGAACAGTCGCAGCACCAGCGCAACCAAGAACACCGTGGCCAAGTGCCGGGGGGTGTATCGCTTCCGCCTCATGGCACGCAATTATAGCATACGCGTGTGACCACGCCAGCCATGGGGAGCATCCTCACGCCGCGAAAGCGGAAGGCGCCTGCAACGCGCGAGCAGCAGATCCGCGCCTCGAACCCGCCTACTCTAAGCCTTACGGGAGGTACGCAAGACCGGGCGGCGTCTCTCAACCCCTCACTGGCCCGCTGTCTCAAGCCTCAAGATCGGGAGTCCCACTCCGCACCGCGCACGGCCTCACCTCGGCTTCCCAACGCGTCCACCAGATCCCTTGAGGTGAGCCCCGGGCTCTCCGCCACAGTTCCTCTAGCTCAGAACGCCCGGTGTTCCGTACGCGCTATGATCTCGTCCTGCAACGCCTCGCCCAAGTCACAGAAGTAGTCGCTGTACCCGGCGACGCGAACGATGAGGTCCCGGTATTCCTCCGGGCGTTCCCGGGCTGCACGTAGCGTTGCCGCGTCCACGACGTTGAACTGGACGTGATGACCGTCTAGCTTGAAGTAGGTGCGTATCAGTCGGACGAACTTGTCCAGACCGTCTTCGTCCTCCAGCAACTGCGGCGAGAACTTCTGGTTCAGCAGGGTCCCGCCCGTGCGCACGTGATCCATCTTGGCCACGGACTTCAGTACCGCCGTCGGACCGCGCCGATCCGCCCCCTGCACAGGCGAGACGCCCTCAGATAGAGGCCTCCAGGCCTTTCGGCCCTCTGGCATCGCTCCCACCACCGATCCGAAGTACACGTGAACCGTGGTCGGAAGGAGGTTGATGTGATATCTTCCACCCCTCGTGTTCACCCGCCCGTCGATGACATCGTAGAAGGCCTCGAACACGGCCGTCGTGACTGCATCGGCGTAATCCTCGTCGTTGCCGTACCGGGGTGTCTTGTTCAAGAGCATCTGACGGAACCGCTCGCGCCCCTGGAAATCGTCCCGCAAGGCCGCCAGGAGTTCTTCCATCGTGGTAGTTCGCCTGGCAAAGACGTGATGCCCGATGGCCGTGAGGGCATCCGCCATGGTTCCCAAACCCACGCCCTGTATATACGTCGTGTTGTACCGCGCTCCTCCGTTGTGGTAGTCCCTCCCCTTGGCGATGCAGTCATCGATGAGCAGAGACAGAAAGGGCGCCGGCAGGTATTCCGCGTATAGCCGCTCGATCACGTTGTTGCCCCGCACCTTGATGCCCACGAAGTGGTTCAGCTGTCGTTGGTAGGCCTCGAAGAGCGCCTCAAAGCTGTCGAACTCGTTCGGGTCACCGCTCTTCAGTCCGATGTCGCGGCCGGTCCTGGGGTCCACCCCGTTGTTGAGGGTGATCTCTAGCACTTTGGGCATGTTGAGGTAGCCCGACAGGTTGTAGTTCTCCCTCCCGAATGCCCCCGTGTCTACGCAGCAGCTGGTGCCACCGTTCCGGGCATCCAGGATGGACTTCCCCACTCTGATCATTTCCTGGACAACGACGTCACTGTTGAACACCGAGGGCTGGCCGAAGCCCGTGCGGATGACCTCGGCGGCCCGTCTCAGGAACATGTCAGGGCTCTTCTTGCTCACGTGAACGGAGGCGCTCGGCTGCAACAGTCGCATCTGCTCCACCACGTCCAGGATCAAATATGTGACGTCGTTAACTCCATCGGATCCGTCTTCCCTCACGCCGCCCAGGTTGATCTGAGCGAAATCGTTGTAGGTATTGCTCTCCGCCGCTGTGACCCCGACTTTGGGTGGTGCAGGCTGGTTGTTGAACTTGATCCAGAGGCATTGCAGGAGCTCCTCTGCCTGCTGGCGAGTCAACATGCCCTTCTCCAAGCCATTTCGGTAGAAGGGGTGTAGATGCTGATCCAGCCTGCCGGGTGAGAACGCATCCCAAGGGTTGAGTTCCGTGGTCACCCCCAGATGTACAAACCAGTAGTACTGTATCGCTTCCCAGAAGTCCCGAGGCGCACGGGCTGGAACGTGAGTGCAGATCGCGGCGATCCGCCCCAATTCCGTCTTCCTCTTTGGATTTCTCTCCTTCTCAGCTAGTTCTCTAGCCTTCTCTGCGTGCCGTTGCCCAAAGCGAATCAGCGCGTCGGCGCAGATGTCCATGGCCCTGAGCTGTTCTTGCTTGTAGTAGGCCTCCGAGTCATGGAGGAAATCCAGATCCGCCAGTCCTCGTCGGATATCCCGCTGGAAATCCAGGAAACCCCTGCTATAGATCTTGCCGTCGAGAGCGGTATGCCCAGGGGAGCGCTGTTCCATGAACTCGGTGAACACTCCGGCCTCGTAGGCCTCTTTCCACTCCGGAGCCATTTCCTGGAAGATGAGTTCGCGCATGGTCTTGCCCCGCCAATAGGGGATGATCGTATTCTCGTAGACGGCGCGAACTTCGGCGCTCACCGCAAACGATACGTTCTCCCTTGTATCCAGGATGTCCAAATCGTCCAGGCTATGGCAGCAAATCTCGGGATAGGTCGGCGCCGCTTTCGGGGCGGGTCCCTTTTCCCCAACGATGAGTTCTCCATGGTCGATGCAGATCGCCTTGCGCGTCATCAAGTGCCTGAAGGCCAGCGCGCGACGGACAGGCGCCGAAACCGGACCCAGGTCGTGCCTGTAGAATTCGGTGATGAGTTCGGCTCGCTCCGAAGAAAGAGTGGGAGTGGATTCCTGGCTCTCCTGTCTCAACCGAGCGACTCTGGCACTGATAGCCATGGCCTCAACCTCCGATCTTCACCGTCAAGCCGAATTCCCGCATGGTCTGCGCTAGCTCATGCATTCCCTGGTTCGACGGGGGCAGCACCTCAATCAGGTGGTATTTCCTGTCCAGACGCCGGTACTTCTCGGCGGCCGTGTTGTGATATGGCAAGAGGTCCACACGATACAGAGAGGGCAACGCGGACGCGAAGCTTCCGATCTGTCTCACAGTCTCAGGATCGTCGGTTACGCCTGGAATGACAGGCACTCGCAGGATGATGATGTGACCCGCTTGCGACAGCGCCCGGAGATTCCCGATGACCAGCGCGTTAGACACACCGGTGAGCTCCCTGTGTCTGGCATCGTCCATCAACTTCAGGTCGTACAGGAATAGATCCACATGGTGGCGTATGGCGTCCAGCTGTTCCCACGAGCAGAAGCCGCAGGTGTCCACAGTGGTATGAAGACCACGATCTCGGCATGCCTCCAGGATCGCCTCTAAGAAGTCACCCTGAAAGAGCGGCTCACCACCGGAGAAGGTTACCCCACCACCGGACTCGTCGTAGAAAGGAATGTCGCGCTCCAATACAGCCATCACTTCGTGGGGGGTGATCTCCTGGCCCGCGAGTTCGCGCGCCCCCGCGTGGCAGACCTCAACACAGGCGCCACAGGCGAGGCATTGATCCCTGTCGGTGACCGCGTGGCCTTCCTTGATGGAGATAGCTCCATGGGGACAGGAGGGCACACACGCGCCACACGCCATACACAGGCTGTCTCGCAGCACCAGTTCTGGCTCAATGCTCTGGCCTTCGGGGTTGTGACACCATTGGCAGCGCAGCGGACACCCTTTGAGGAAGACAGTGGTCCGAATCCCAGGCCCGTCGTGGACCGCGAATCGCTTCACATCAAAGACGATACCTTTGGACACCCAAATCACGTCCTTCGAAGCGCCTGGAGGCTGGCTTCCCCTAGGTAACTGTGTAGGCCGGGCCTGCAGCTCTGCGAGCGGACAGCTTGCGGCCAGGCGCCGAACCGCTTCATAGTGTAACCGCTAGTCCATCGAGAGCACAAACGGGGAAAGCCAGCGTTCACCGACCCTTGCCCCTGCATTCACCGGCTCACTACCAGCATCTGCCGACCCATCACGGTCAACCGTCAGCCGACCCACCTGGAAAGCACCGTCACGTACGCTCCGGCCCGGTCAGGGGCGGCCAGTTCAGCGTCGGAGGAACCTAGGAGATCACGACCAGCACGACGCCCGCGACGGTCAGCAATGTGCCCACTACTGTGCGCCATGTCACCGATTCCTTCAGCACAAAATGGGCCAGCGGGATCACGAAGAGTGGCGTCGTTGCGGCTAGAGGGACTACTGTGCTGACCTGACCCCTCTGCATCGCGAGGAAGTAGATGTAATGGCCTACGAGATCCGCCACCAGGGACGAAGCTGCTATCCGTCCCCAGAAAGATCGGGGCAACGTTCCCAGGCTAAGGCCACCTCCGTCTGCCATGGCCATTGCAGTGCCCAACAGCAGTGCGCATAGTGAGCGCGCCAGATTGACCAGCATGGGCGACAGTCCCCCCGTTAGGGCAACCTTGTTAGCGGTTGTGCTCACGGAAAACAACAGAGATGCGACAACCAGCAAAGCCATCCACTTGTATGTGGAGGTGCCAGGCGGGGCAGAAGCCCCAGTTTGGGACTCCTCGCCACTACGGGCAACGAGACATGCGCCCGCCACGATGATCGCTGTGCCCACAATGACCTGCCAGTGGGGCCTTTCTCCAAGCAGCAGTACAGCGAAGAGGATGCTGAACAAAGGATATATGTTGACCATGGGGTAAGCCCTGGCCAGCCCTATGGAGCGAATGCCGCGATAGTAGACCAGGGCGCCTGCCGAGAATGCCGGCCCTGAGATTAAGAATACCAAGCTGACGTCTCGGAGAGTGACCAGACCGAACGCAGTCGTCTGTGGCAAGATGAGGAGCGACGCTGAGACGAACAATGCGGCGAAGGCTGAGCGCACAACCATCAGGCGTACTGCCTTGCCTCCCTTGGCCACCGGTGTGATAAGAACGCTGCTCACCCCAGTAAGAAATGAAGCGCCTAGAGCCAGAGCCTCTATTGCCACAGTGCCCGCCATTGCACTACCATCGCCGTCCTTTCGGCGCCCGTCGAGCAGCAGCCGTCTGTCTGGATGGACTGTACTTCCGTTCTCCCGCCAGCACAAGCGGAGGCAAGCAAACACAGGATGAGTACTCTTCCCCAAGCTATGTCGGCAGGAGAAAAAAGGCCTTGGCGGTATCGGAGACGCCCTCTCCGCGGGCAAAGAAAAAGTCCACCATCGACCTGCGGTAGCGCTTGGGCTCCCTCGAGTCTCTCGGCCGATCTTAGTAAGCCTGATTAGGTATCATGGAATCGCCCCCGGGCCATGGAGAGTCCTTGTTAGGTGAGCAATCCTACCACTTCTTCAACCGAGAAGTTGACCTCAAGGTGCAAGCCAAGTTCCCGACGAATTCTGCACGTTCTTGACACACCACCCTCTTTGGAGTAGCATAAAGGGACGTCCGTCATTTAGACAGGCGGCACCGGAGATGCGTAACTGGCTTCTCTGGCACAGCCAGCACATGATGCAGGGGGTGCAAGCCAAGTTGGAAGAGGAAAAGGATCAGAAAGCGAAGAAGAAGAAGGCACCGAAAGAGGACAGAAAGGTCCGCGTAGCCATCATCGGGGTGGGAAACTGTGCGTCGGCATTCGTGCAAGGTGTCGAATACTACAAGGATGCGAAGGACAAGGATAAGGTCCCAGGCATCATGCACGTCAACTTGGGGGGATACCACATCCGAGACATTGAGTTCACGGCCGCTTTTGACATCGACGCCAACAAGGTGGGCAAAGATCTCTCCGAGGCTATCTATACCTATCCGAACAACACGTACCGTTTCTGCGATGTCCCCGACATGGGAGTGCCAGTCCACCGTGGTATGACTCACGATGGACTGGGAAAGTACCTCAAGCAGATTATCAAGAAAGCGCCAGGCAAGACTGCCGACATCGTGAGCATCTTGCAGGAGACCAAGACCGACGTGGTAGTCAACTACTTGCCGGTGGGCAGCGAAATGGGCACCAAATGGTATGTAGAACAGGTGCTGGCTGCTGGCTGCGGTTTCGTGAACTGCATTCCCGTGTTCATCGGCCGCGAGGACTACTGGCAGAGCCGCTTCAAGGAACACAATCTGCCCATGATCGGCGATGACATCAAGTCTCAGGTGGGCGCCACTATCGTCCACCGCGTACTGACCAGGTTGTTCCGTGATCGGGGGGTCATCCTGGAGCGCACCAGTCAGCTGAATGTGGGTGGCAACATGGACTTCTGGAACATGCTGGAGCGTTCCCGCCTGGAGTCGAAGAAGATCTCCAAGACTGGGGCAGTGACGTCTCAGCTGGACTACGACATCGGTGCCGACAACATCTATATCGGCCCAAGTGACTATGTCTCCTGGCTGACGGACCGCAAGTGGGCCCACATCCGCCTTGAGGGCCGGAGTTTCGGCGATGTTCCTCTGAACGTCGAGCTTAAGTTGGAGGTCTGGGACTCACCCAATTCGGCTGGCGTGGTAATCGACGCCGTGAGGTGCTGCAAGTTGGGCATGGACAGAGGCCTGAGCGGCACCATACATGGCCCCTCCGCCTACTTCATGAAGACACCTCCCGTCCAGTACACCGACGACGAAGCGCGTAAGATGGTGGAGGCCTTCATCCAGGGGAAGTAGGTTTCGCAGTGAAGCGCAGACCCTTATCATCCACCGCCAGAGGAAAGGGATGATCGTCTACTGGCTGGTCTTGTGCCTTGTCTTCCTCGCGCAGCACCTCCCACTTGGATTCTCCTATTGGTTGGCCGGCATCGTAGGCAACCTGGTGTATGCGTTCTGGCCAAGAGGAAGGCGCAATGTCCAAGACAACATGCGTCACGTGCTAGGGCCTGGGGCTACCGATCGCGAGATACGCGATACGGCGAGGCGCTCTTTTCGCAACTACCTTAGGCTGCTGGTGGATTTCGCTCGCCACAGCCGCACGGATCCGGCAACTATAGATGGCAGGCTGAGGGCCACGGGCTGGGAGCACCTGGACCAGGCCTTCGAACACGGAAAGGGCGTGCTCCTGGTGGCCACTCACCTGGGCAATTGGGAGATTGCAGGTACTGCGCTCGCCAGCCGAGGGTATCGGGTAAGCGCTGTGTCGGAGTCCATCGGCAATGAGAGGATCAATCGGCTGGCGACGAGATCCCGTGCAGAGTTGGGCATAGAGCTCATCCCCATGGAGTACGGCCTCAAGCGCGTGTACCGCGCACTCCGGCGGAACGAAGTGGTGGGCCTGGTCATAGACCGCCCTCTGCCCCCGGGCAAAGGAACTCCTGTAGAGTTCTTCGGCAAACACATCACCTGGCCTACCGGGCCAGCGGTGTTGGCCTTGCGGACCGGCGCCAAGATAGTAACTGGCTATCTGGTCCGTGGTGATGATCACGACTACGTCGGTGAGGTACTCCCTCCCCTGGTATTCGAGACCACGGGCGACCGAGAGTCAGATGTCCAGCACATAACGCAGCAGATCGTATGCATCCAGGAAGACTTGATCAGGCGCTATCCAGACCAGTGGTACATGTTCAGGCGCATGTGGCCCACCGCTCGTGAGCAATCATGACCCATTCACCCCTGATCTACTACGGGTACCGAGTGCTGGGCGCAGTGCTGCCCTTCGTGCCCCGGAAGCTGGGTTACCGGCTCGCTGCTTGGGCGGGCGTGCTAGCCTACTATCTGAAGCCGGGAAGTGCAGCAGTGCTCAGGCAGAATCTGTACCACGTCCTGGGTGGCGAGGCCGATGAGTCCAGAGTCAAGACCACCGCACGGCAGGTCTTCCGCAACCTCGCCAAGAACTACTATGACCTTTTCCATAACCATGCGCTGGACGAAGAGGAGGCGGCGGCAGTTGTGACCGTGCGCGATCTGCATCACGTGCGGGAGGGCCTCAAGGACGGTCGCGGCCTGATCCTCGTGTCCGCCCATTTCGGTCCTTTCGACGCCGCCTGGATGATAGGCCGTAGCCTGGATCTGGATATCACGGCCCCCGCCGAACACCTCAAGCCTGACAAGCTATTCAGGTATGTGTGCCAGCTCCGTAACAACGCCTGGTTCAAGTTTCTTCCGGTAGACCAACCCCTCTTAGGGCTATATCGGACTCTCCGGCGCGGAGACACGGTAGCCATGGCGGCGGACCGCGATATCACAGGGAGCGGCATCCTGGTAGACTTCTTCGGCGCCCCAGCTCGTATGCCCGACGGGGCTGTGCGTGTGGCTCTACGTACCGGTGCCAACCTCTTGACCTGCTTTGCGCTTCGCCAGCCAGACAACAGCGCCGTGCTTCAGATTGAACCTCCTCTGCAACTGGAGCGCACCGGCGACTTCGAACATGACACGCGGATCAACGTATCGAGAATAATCGCCAGGATGGAGAAGTGGATCAAGCAATACCCAGACCAGTGGCTGGTGATTCACCCCGTCTGGGGGGATGGCCACGATGGAATCTGAGGCCGTGCTGGGCAAGGCCGATCTGCACATACACAGCGGCGCTGGTGACGGCGTCGCCAGCGTTTCCGAGATACTGGAATACGTGGAGCACCGAACGGGCCTGAATCTGATCGCCATCACCGACCACGATCTGCTCCACGGTGCCCTGGAGGCCAGGGAACTGGCTGCCAAGAGACGCTATGGTTTCCAGGTCATCCCGGGCATAGAGATCACCACTCTGGAAGGCCACCTCCTCGCCTACGACCTGGAAGAACCGGTCCGCATGTTGATGCCCTTGGCCCGTACCATCGAGCTAGTCCGTGAACAGGGCGGGTTCTGTATCATTCCTCACCCCATGAGCTGGCTCACGCGCAGCATTGGGTATCGCGGCCTGAGGCGGATACTGGAAGATCCACCAGACGGGGTGTCCGTCGAGGGCCTCGAGGCGCTCAACCCCACCCTTGCTGGCCGGGTGACACACAGTAGGGTGCTCACCATGAATCGAGAAAAGTGGCATCTGGCCGAGTTGGGTGGAAGCGACGCTCACTCTCTTGAATTCATAGGTTCTGGCCTAACCCGTTTCCCCGGCAAGAGCGCTGGCGACTTCCGGCGAGCCCTCAAGGAGAGGGCCACACAGCCAGAGGGAAGGTTCCTCGATCTAGAGGATCATCGGCGCTTGATGTCTATCGCTGGCGAGCAGATGTTGAGAAGCCTGGTGATCATGCCCAGCCAGCACGTCAGGCGAGCGATTGACTCCCAGCGAAAAGGTCGCCTACCATGAAGATCGCCCTCGTCTCGCCCTATGACTTTCCCTACCCCGGAGGCGTCACCCAGCACATATCCTACCTGGACAAGCACTTCCGAGAACTAGGGCATCAGGTCAAGATCATCGCCCCCTGCGCCGGCAAGGAGCCAGAGAAACTGGCTGACAACGTCGTGGCCACCACCAGCCGAGTGATATCCATACCCTTCTCTGGGTCCAAGGCTCGCATCCCCTACTCACCGGCGGTGAACTGGAGAGTCAAGAGAGCGCTGCACGCAGAGGACTTCGATATCCTCCACACCCACGAACCCATGACCCTCCCCGTACCGATCATGGCCCTGACACACTCTCGCTCGGTCAACGTGGGGACCTTTCACGCCTATCGCGACAGACACCTCATCTACCAGTACGCCCGAAGCCTATTCCAGCCCTTCTTCGACAAACTGGACGGCAAAGTGGCAGTATCCGAGGCTGCGAAAGACACCGTGGCCCGATACTTCGGCGGGGAGTTCGTGATCATCCCCAACGGCATTGACGTCGAACGTTTCGGCGGCGGTCACGTACAGCCTCTGGAACAGTACGCAGATGGGAGGCTGAACATCTTGTTTGTTGGCCGCTTGGACCCACGCAAGGGCTTCAGGTACCTCCTACGCGCCTTCCCTTACGTGAAGGAAGAGTTCCCCCAGGCTCGCCTCCTCGTCGTAGGAGCTTACCGAAAGCAGGAGATGGCCAACTACCTGCACTATGCCCGCGAACACCACCTCACCGGCGTCAAGTTCGTGGGACGCGTCTCAGACGAGGAGTTGCCTCGCTACTATCGCAGTTGCCACGTCTTTTGTGCCCCATCCACAGGCTTTGAGAGTTTCGGCATCGTGTTGCTCGAGGCTATGGCCGCTGGGAAACCAACGGTTGCCACCAACATTCCTGGCTATCGAGACTTGCTTGAGGATGGAAAGGAAGGCTACCTGGCAGAGCCGAAGGACGAGAGATCGTTGGCCCGGGCGCTCATTCGGGTGCTGAAGGACCCCGCGAGGCAGCAGAGCATGGGCCTCCATGGTCATGCCAAGGCGCAGCGGTATTCCTGGAGGCAGGTCTCCTTGGAAGTGTTGGAGTTCTACGAGGAACTGCTAGACAGAAAGAGGAGCGAGGTTGGACGTGCGGCCGGCTGATCAGAAGATGAGTTCCGAGGATCCGAGACAAGTCCTCAGGGACCGAACCAGGGGCTTGCTGGAAGCCATCGTCCGCCCCCTTGCTCGGATAGGCATCTCTCCCAACGCCCTGACGGTGGCCGGTTTTGTGGCCATGCTGGGCGTGGCCTGGGTATTGTCGCAGGGGCACGAGAGGCTGGCGGGCTTGCTCATTGTGACTGTGGGGCTCTTCGATGCGCTGGATGGCGCCCTGGCGCGGTTGACGGGCAAGAGCAGCACCTTCGGCGCCTTCTTCGACTCAACGCTGGATCGGTTCGCCGAAATCGCGCTCTATCTTGGGCTCCTCTATCTACACCGGGGAGAGACCCTCACCACGGTCCTCGTCTACCTGAGCATCACCGGTTCTCTCATGGTGAGCTACACCAGAGCTCGCGCCGAGGGACTGGGGCTGGAATGCAAAGTGGGACTCTTCACCCGTCTCGAGCGGCTGGCGGTGCTGGTATTGGGCCTCCTCCTGGAAAGGACCTTTCTGGCGCTACTTCTCCTCGCCTTCTTCAGTAATCTAACCGCCCTACAGCGGATGTGGCACGTGTGGAGAACCACCGGCGACAGCCCCACCTAAGCCGCCTAGCTGGGCGCTAATCCTTGGCCAGCCTGCGGCAGAGTATCCACTGTCCCGCCCCTTCACGTCCTTTGGGCGCCCGATCATAGTAGATGTCGAAAACCTCGCCGCTGTCGGTGCCCACTCGATAGTGGTCCCGTCCCACGCCCCATGAGCCACGCCTCCGGCTGCTCTTGGCGCGGTAGCTCCCCCGCTCTTTCCTATAGAAAGCCTTGGTCCTTCCCCGTTGGCGGTAGTCGTGCCACTCTCTGATCAACTCCACGATGACGTATTCGCGTCCACGCCAGATGAAAGCCGCGGGCAGGCCAGGCCTCTTCTCCAGGGTTGGCTCACGTTCAAAGCGGACCTGGATCTCGTCAGAATAGAACTCCATCGAAGTGATCCCCCTCCCGGTACGAGGCCGGTCGGGTCATGCTGAACGAAGCACCTTGATAGCGCTGGCTACGCTACGCTGAGACTTGGGATGCACCATCGTCAACCAGTTCTCGTACACAGGCAGCAGTTCTTTGAACTGAGGGAGGAGCTTCTTTGTCATGCTCCGTATTGCGTCACAGAGGACCCAGATGGAGGCCGCGTCCGTCCTGGGCACCTGCCTTCTGATGAAGGCAACGACCTCCTGCGGCTCCCCCCGAGCTCCCATGCGCAGGGCAAAGCTCACCGCCCTACGCACATCCTGGTCTTCGTCGCCCAGGGCTGGCTCCACCATGCGCAGGCACGTCTCCGTGTACTCCGGGTGTTTCATGGGCACTCGCGCGATCACCGTGATGCCGGCCCTGCGTACCCACTTGTTGGCATCCCCCACCCAGGGAATCATTGTCACCAGATACACCTCCGGATCCTTGCGTACGACCGGCTCCAACGCCCTCATGGCCAGTTGATCGCAATCCTCCCAGGTGGTGCACGTCCGAGCCAACCCCTCTATCACCCGGATGACGCTGTCCGGCGCCGCCAACTCCATCGGCCCCAGGAAGGTGCTGGCTACCAGTCGGCCCTCACGCCCATACTGATCCCAGAGCAGCCCGGCCAGAGGCAGGAAATCGTCCACACGCCTCCGCGCGACCTTGCCTATCTCTTTTCCCATCTCGCTCAGCGCCGGGACGGGCACGCCGAGGGCCTGGTACTCCTCGCGGATCTCGGCCTTGACCAGGGCGGCGCCGCCTTCCTTGATGGGCACCTGCGACCACAGCGTCTGCAAGGCGTCCGCAGTTTGGTGCGGAGCTTGGGGCTGGTACGCAGCGATGATACCCCGGGTTGCCGCCCTCAGATCTACCATCGTTGTTCCTCCCTTCGAACGTAGCTGGTCCCATCCAACGGGGATCTCACATGCTCTGGTTCTGTCAAACCATAACAGAGGTACCATCAAGGTAGCGAGAAGCAGTCGAGGCGTTAGTACGAGAGCGGCCGGACGCGGCACCCACGTCCGGCCACAGAATCGCAACAGTATGCGGCGCTCCACATAGCGATACTCCTGTGAGCCCTGTTAGTTGGTCCTTCTCTCTGCGACGGCCTCCTGGGCCATGGCGATGAACTCATCCACCGGCCGCGCTCCCAGATTCTCCTCGGTCCTCAGGCGAACCGCAACCGCGCCAGCTTCCATCTCCCGGTCCCCAACCACCAGCATGTAGGGTATCTTCTGGAGCTGGGCATCGCGGATCTTCGCTTGCATCCTCTCGCTACGCGCGTCTACTTCCGTGCGCAACCCAGCAGCGCGCAGCCGGGACTCCACATCCCTGGCGTACTCCACGTTCCGGTCGGTGATGGGGATCAGTCTCGCCTGGACTGGCGCCAGCCAGACAGGGAAGGCGCCAACGTAGTGCTCAATGAGGATTCCCAAGAAACGCTCCATCGAGCCCAGCAGCGCCCGATGCACCAGGTATGGACGCGCCTCCTGGCCGTCGTCCCCGATGAATGTCAGGTCGAAGCGGTCAGCCAGGTTGAAGTCGAACTGAATCGTGGTACACTGCCACAGACGTCCGAGAGCGTCCTTGATGCTGATGTCTATCTTGGGCCCGTAGAAGGCGCCCGCACCTTCGTCCACTTCGTAGGGTAGACCTTCCTCCTCCAAGGCACTGCGGAGCGCGTTCTGAGCCTGCTGCCACCGCTCCGGCTCCCCCACGTAGCTCTCAGGCCGGGTAGAGAGGTAGATCTCGTACTCATCGAACCCAAAGCTCCGCCAGAAGAAGAGACTGAAGGTCAGGACACGGCGTATCTCTTCGTCTATCTGGCTCGGAGAACAGAACACGTGAGCATCATCCTGAGTGAAACCACGGACCCGCATCAGGCCGTGCAAGACCCCACTGCGTTCGAAGCGATAGACAGTCCCCAACTCGGCCCAACGCAAGGGAAGCTCACGATAGCTGCGCAGCCTGCTCTTGTAGATATTGATGTGGAACGGGCAGTTCATGGGCTTGATGTAGTACTCTTGGCCCTCGATATCCATCGGAGGGTACATCAACTCGCGGTAGTGATCGAGGTGCCCGCTGTCTTCCCACAACTGCGCACGCCCGATGTGCGGGCTGTAGACCAAGTCGTAGCCCGCCTTGTAGTGCTCCTTCCGCCAGAAGTCCTCTATCACCGTACGGATCAATCCGCCCTTGGGATGCCAATGCACCAGTCCTGGCCCGGCTTCCTCGTGCACGCTGTAGAGCTCCAACTCCCTGCCTAGCCGTCGATGGTCTCGCTTCTCCAGCTCCTCCAGCTTCTCCAGGTAGGCCTTCAGCTCTTCCGCCCCAGTCCAGGCGGTGCCGTAGATGCGCTGCAGCATCGCCCGGTTTTCATCTCCTCTCCAGTAGGCCCCCGCCACCTTCAGTAACTTGAAGGCGTTCGGATCAAGCTGTTCGGTGTTCTCCACGTGAGGGCCCCTGCACAGATCGGTGAAACCGCCCTGCGTATAGATTGAGAGCACCTCATCCTCGGGCATGTCGGTGATGAGTTCCACCTTGTAGGGCTGGTCTGCGAATCGCTCCAACGCCTCTTGACGAGAGATCTCTTCCCGCTGGAATGGGTAGTGCGCCTTGATGATCTCTCCCATGCGAGCTTCAATCGTCTCCAGATCCTCCGGTGTCAGAGGACGAGGCAGATCGAAGTCGTAGTAGAACCCGTCCTCGATGGACGGCCCTATGGCGAACTTCGCGCCCGGAAACACTTGCATGACCGCTTCGGCCATGACATGGGCGGTCGAGTGGCGCAACCTTTCCAAATGTTCTTCCGACATGATTCCCTCTCCTTACCCCACACCGGGGGGTTGGTCCACAGGCCCCGAGACAGAGAAGCTGTCAGCACCCTTCTTTGTCCTGCCTGTCAGAATCCTAAACGACCTGCTGGCCCACCTCTTCTCCCTTCGGCTGAGCGAAGCGCGTCAACGTCACCCCGGCGAGCACGATGCCTGCACCCAGAAGCTGTAGCGGCGAGAACCTCTCTCCCAAGGTGCCGAAGGCGATCAGCATCGCCACCGGGGGAATAAGGTTGTTGTAGATAGAGGTCCTGCTCACCCCAATCTCGCCTATGCTCTTGAACCAGATCACGAACGCAAATGCTGCGCCAAACAGAGAGGCGTAGGCAACCCCGAGCCAGGTGCCTAGAGAAACACTGTCCCAGTGCTGCGCTGCCAACTCTGGAACCGAAACAACGACCAGGAATATGCTCCCACATACTATAGCCATGGTCATCACCCGCAGCGAGGAATACCTGAGCAGCAAAGGCTTGGACACCACCCCACCGATCCCGTACAGAGCGGCCGCGATGAGGGTCAAGGCATCCCCTCGAACGCTCTCCCAGCTCAGGGCAAACTCCCCGTGCGCACCTCGTATAGCCATTGCCACCCCCACGAAGGACATCAGAATCCCCACGATCTGCAACGCAGAGAACCTTTCCTGTCTCGAGGCCCCCGCGAACAGGACTGTCCAGGCCGGAATGCTGGCCAACATGAGCGAGGAGTTCGACGCCGTGGTATATCGCAAACCCACGGTGAATAGCGCCTGATAGACCCCGATGACCGTGAGACCCACCACGACC
>Ga0180437_10005081_pt1 | contig 18190 bp, 13 predicted proteins | sample SS_ome_4_FD_132410 | JGI IMG/M metagenome (GOLD analysis project Ga0180437, IMG submission 132410) | Hypersaline lake sediment archaeal communities from the Salton Sea, California, USA - SS_3_D_1 metaG | ecosystem: Environmental > Aquatic > Non-marine Saline and Alkaline > Hypersaline >... | reverse complement strand
GAAGAGAGCAGTTCGGCGCCAAAAAGGGCTGCTTCACACCGCCGGTTGCCGGCTTTTATTTGAGCGACGGAGGTGTAACAGCCCTCAAAGACAAACTGCATCTCGCCTTTATGCGTGGGGCGACCTGCCATCTCTTTTATCGAGTTCTCAAAGAAGTTTTCCGCTGTGGTGAACTTGACCGCTGGGTGACGCGGTGTCTGATCCAGCAGATGTACCATTTCGATGTCAGTGCGGGTTGGTCCTCCACCATGATCGCCCACCCCACAGACATTTAACAGGCGGTGCTTTTCCGGTACAATTCTGTCGAATTCTTGAATCAGATCTTTGCGAATGCGGCCGTTGTAGGTTTCATTGGAGTAGCAGAGCACGGTCGAGCCGTCGGGTCCCTGCCAGTAGAAAGTCCCGAAATAAGGCCGACAGCGGTGAAAATAGTAATAATCACAACCGGCTAATTGCAATATCTGTGGCAATTGGGCCGTGTGCCCAAAATTATCTGGCAGCCACCCGACCCGTGCAATTTTTCCGAACCGGTTCAAAAAATAGCGCTGGCCCAGCAGAAAAGAACGCACCAACGATTCCCCGGAGGAGAGATTGGTGTCGCCCTCCACGCGCATCCCGCCGGCAATTTCCCACCGACCCTGTTTAACATATTTTTTAATCTGTTCAAATAAGCCGGGATCATATTTTTCAATGGCGGCGTAGAGCGCGGTCTGACTTTGAATAAAAGTGAAGTCAGGAAATTCATCCATGAAAGCGATGACCTGCCGGAAGGAATCATGGGCGGACTTGAGGGTTTCGGAGTAAGTCCAGAGCCAATTCATATCAATATGGGCATGACCCAAAACATGCGCGTTGTAATCCGTTTTATCCGGAACGGTAGTAAAGGATTGATCAATGATCGCCTGGATATTTTCCTGAAGGGCGGCTTTATCCTGTGCCACAACGGCTTGCAATCCGGTGCGCGCTAAAGTGGTAAATGGTGAAGGGTCAATGTCGTAGATATTGAAACCAGACTGCAATTCCTGAGCTTTTGCAGTTAGTAAAGGCTCACTTTTATCGAGATTGGCAGAAATGAGGGCTAATGCCTGAACAAATATTTTTTCCGGAATTTTTTCCTGAATAACTTTATCATCATAGCGAAGTGTTACACGGGCGTGCTTATCCTGGAGAAATTGTGCCAGGGAATGGGCTTCAAGAAGAAACTTTTCCTGGGTAAAACTAAAGGGCATTATCCGCGTCACTTTTCCCAGCGTGGCTTTGTTTCCCCCGGAATCCTGGATTTCAACCGTGATATTTTCTCTGGTTTCAGTGGACAGATTGTAGATCGCGACTGCTACGGAAATACTCGCTGCTTTTTCAATCCATTCGGTTGAGATTTCCGAAATAATGAGATCAGTGTCGTACGTTTCCGGTCCAGTCCATTGCTGCGGGTACGGGTTATTGAGACTGAATTTAATCTCAGTCGGGGATTCGACAATACAGGAAAATTGCCAACCGCCTTCAAACTGCGATATTTTTAGCAACAGGCGATTCCAGCCTTGATTGAGGGTAACTTCCGCTTGATCCGCTCTGGCAGTGTGACCCCGCTGGATGTCGTTGCGCCAGACTTCCCTGCCATTCAGCCAAACGGCGATACCGTCGTCAGAACCGAGCAAGAGTTTTGCCCGGCTTTCTTCCTGGGCATGAATATAAGTAAAGGCATACGCTGCGTGATAATTAACCGTCGGGAAACCAACCTGAAACAGATCGATCAAAAAGCCGGTGGCATCGACCTTTTTCCAGGAAAAGCCACCAATTGTTTCATCCGGAGAGGGGGCGAGGTCTTTTTCGGGTAAGAATGGCCAACTCAGAACCAGGGAACGTTCGTGGATAGGATAAGGACCGACCATCAGCCATTCGGTAACGGGTTTTTCGTTAATCGCTTTATTCTCCGCAGTTAGGGTATTCATTATTATGAAGGGTATTATTACCAGGGTAAACAGGATAAGTAACGCCTTAGATTTTAACATACTTTGCTCCTTTACCTATTAATTTTGTATTTTTTCCTCGGCAATCAGCATCAAGAATTAGCAATCGGAAATCAAAGATCATGTTAATTAATACATTTGCCAAAACTCATTTATTTGATTGTAATCAATATATCGAAGCAAACATACTTTAAAATTTATCATTTCTTAGCGATTCCGATTCCGGTCGCTGCCCAAAATATACCACCGTAAATATGTTCTAAAAATAACGGATCTTTGTAAGCCACACCAATATGCCCCAGCGCAGTATAAAATGATCGCCCGCCATCAAATTCATGATACCAGGCAATGGGATGAAATGCGCCCATGCCATCTGATTTTTGGTTGGTGTGCTCCCACGTCACTTTTGGATCGTAAGTCGATTCATCTACCGTAATTAAAACGTGCAAATCTTCGACGAGCGGTTCCTGGAATTCGTACCATTCTTCCGTCCACAGCCAATGATCGGGTAAATGAAAGGTTGCCGGAAAATTTTTATCCACCACTTTCATCACTGCGGTTTGAATTTTGGGATGAATTTCAAAAAAGCGTCCCAGCAGCTTGCCGTACCATTCCCATTTAAATTCCGTTGCCGTGGCGGCATGAATTCCCACAAATCCACCGCCATTATTGATAAACTGTTTGAAAGCCTGCTTCTGATCTTCGTTAAAGATATCGTCACTGTTATTCAAAAAGACGACGACTTGATATTTTTTTAATTCCTCGGCTTTGAATATCGAAGCATCTTCTGTCCAAGTAACACCAAAATGATGCTTCTGTCCCAGCAAGCGAATCGCCTCGACCCCTTCCAGGATCGAATCATGGCGATAGCCGGTTGTTTTAGAGAAAACAAGCACATCAAATTGATTTTGTGCATTCACTTTCAATACTCCGGAAATAATAGTAAACATTAGAATGATTAGAAATAGCGGTTTCATCGTTTGCCTTCCTTCTTTTATTTACAGGTTATTGCGAAAAGACACAGGAAATTGAAACTAAGATAGGTATAAAATGTATCGATTGAGAAGTTAATAGTTATGATGTCGTTATACATAAATTCCTAAAATACAATGTCAAACGAGAAATGAGTTATTAATCCATTATTATTTAATGTTTTAAATTTTTTCTACTAATTTTCCGGAAACATATTTATGAATAATACTGGAAATTAAAGTTTGATATGGTATTCCTTCTTCTAATGATTTGGTCTTGATATCAATAAAATCTTTCTCAGATATGCGAATATTGATCCTCTTGTTTTTTAAAAAAGTAGCTTTTGCATACTGTGCATACTCTTCTTTTTTTTCTTCTAAATTATCTACTGAAATCCATTCATCGCTTTCATAAGATTTTAGGATATCTTGTTCATAATCATCAAATTTATTCATTTTTATCACCCTTGAAATATTTTTTAGTTGCTTTTCTACTCGGTATAATTGTCTTTAAAAATATTTGAACCTCATCTTCAACAAAAGGGACTAAATATACATAATTATTATAAAGAACTACAAATATTCGTTGATTAGAATATTTATCTTCATTTGGATGTTTTATAATATCCAAAACTTGTTTTGTCTCTATTAAATAAGAAACTATTTCAAAGGAGATATTGCGTTCCTTTTTAAGTTGTTCGTTTTTCTCTTTGTTCCAGCTAATATATTTCATGATTATATAATACTAAATTGTATGCCTATTGTCAACATGGTTTTTAAAAAATAACTCAAATATCTCTTTCAAAAAAAATTTAGGATAAGTTGCTATCAAAAAAAGTAGAAGATCATTATTTCAGCTTTTATCTAGGAGTGTAGCTGAGGGTTGTTCTTAGCCAGTAGAACGGTACAAAACAATTATTACACTGCCCACAAGCCAATGAAGAGGTCGCTTTAAATTGCGATAGAAATTAGTATCTTTCAGCGTCCTATTCCAAACCGTCTGTAGCAGTCCATTTGTTGAAAATAGATCAGCCCAACCCAATGGGCTGTGGGACAGGTGTTTCAAATTCTGCATAATTGACCACAATATATAGAATCAAAGTCAAGACTATTCTTTATAGATACCCTGGATGTCGCGGCAATAGTTGCCTTCCGGCGTCTCGATAATAATATAATAGAATTGCTTGGTTACGGGATTCTTCTCAAGAAAAGCTTTGGCCGTGGCAGCATCGGGACCTTTGTGGATACGGTAAATCATGGTGTGACCCATTTTCTGTTGACGATCTTCACGTATAAAAACAACTTTACCCGGCTTTTTGGCTTTTGCCTTCGGGCGGGGTTTTGGACGTTTTTTTGGTTCCTGGTCGTTCTTGCGCTTACCATTATGTCGAGCAAAACTCGCTTTGGCTGCCGCCCACAATTCGTGTGTCAAATCTTCACCACAAACAATAGCTTCGTATTTACCCTCATCTGTCTCATAATATCCAAATAGCAATGTCTCGGTACAGATAAGCTTGCCCGTGTCCTGTGCTAAATGAATACAATCCAAATCTAACAATGCTTCCTGGGCATCAATCGCCTGATCAAAGGTATACAGCACGTAAGGCTCAAACTTCTGGGAGACATTTCGTGCCATCCAATAGCTATTTGCTAAGTGTAAGGAATCTTGCCGCGTACCCATGTTATCGTTCTCTCTGAATGACTTTGTACTGCTTCCTTTTCCGAATAATTTACTGAAAAAACCCATCAGTATTCCTCCTTTTTTTCTGTTTGTTTTATACATCGGTTAGAACAGCGGGCTTTCGTTCGCTGAATCCTCTCAGAACCGTGCGTGACAGCTTCACGCCAAACCGCTCAAGCTGCTGAGAAGGTCTCACTTGCGGGAATTCCCACAAAAGAATTTGCTTCGTGTTACTTGTTTGAGATTCAGAAAAATCATTAGTAGGCAGAGCGCACTCCGTCTGAGGCTGATCTTTTGCTTTCTCTGCTTTCATCTGATTACACCAGCTTTTCCGTGGCCAGAGACCGGCTGAACATCTGCCTTTTTACAGAGCCGGGAGTATCGTACATGGTATACCTACCATTACAGCCGGACATTCGCTACTTTCCGTGTCCTATTCCAGTCTGTAAGTAGCAGTGTTTAAACAGACAGTTGGCCTTTACGCTAACTCAGATCGGCTTGTGAATTCTACGTGACCCATCCCTACAGAGCTCTGAAAGGCCAATTCTTTTTGCCGTTTCACGACACACAGTCAAGTACAGCAATTTGTAATACTAAATCTTTTATTTAATAATAAATTAAATTTGATCAATATTTATAGTTTGAAGTTCAATAAGTATTTTTCTTATTTTTTCAAGAGTAGCATGATCATTTTGATTTAGTTTTTCAATTGAAATCGAATTAACAAAAGATGGCCTCCTTAAATCAAATTCTGTGAGCATCACATATTTTTCTTCTGACACATTTAACTGATTAAGAATACCTGGGCCACCATTTTTAAATTCGTTTATTCTATAATCAATATGTTCACGATCAAACAAATCTGTTTGTGCTGCTGTCAGTTTATATTTTATATTATCATTTGCAATTTGTTTACGTAAAATTCCCCATAAAAAACCAGGAGGATGGGAATCATTAACACGAAATAATACATCAATAGGTGAAACAACACGAAGGAAAACATTTGATAAGTTCAAAGGAGTGGTGAGTATTTTTATAAAATCTTCTTCAAGATTACTACCCAAATTTGCAAGTAATTTTGAATTTAGAATAGGTATTTGCCCGAATTCTAATATTCCTTCAATAGTACCCTCAACAGCATATTTTTTATTCCTATATTTTATATATTCATCATATACAGAATCTGTAACAACTATTGGTATTCCAAACTCACAACACCAAGAATCCACAGTGGTCACTGATAAAGCAGCATAATTTAATTTATCCGACTCTTGAAAAGGAAGTCGTATTACACCAAGAGGTGATGTTGGAGAAGATTCGTAAATCATTCTTTTACGAGGCTTATTTAAGTTAGTATCATTAATAAAGGACATGACGGGATCGAAAAATGTTGCCCCAGGAAGTCTTGGGAGCCATTCTGTAATAAAACCATTGACAATTCTGATCCTGGTCCCAGGTTCCAAACGTTCTTCTTTAATGTGATTCCAGAATTTTTCGACTGATTTAAATTCAATAAGATTTCTGCTACTTAAAAATGATCTTAGATTTCGATATAGTACTTTGTCAATATGAAGATATGTGATAAGAGAGTTGATAATTCCGTTTAAACCTTTTTTTATTGCACTCATATCTACCCAATATTTAATTGATGAATAAGTTCGATTAGCCTATGGCCGTTGCCAGCCCTCAGAACGACGCATGACAGTTTCCAGTCACACCGCTCAATCCGCCGGGAAGGTCTCCCTGATGTGGATTGCTGCGAGCCATTTAATTTTGAATTTTACTTCACATTACTTGTCTGATATTCAGAATAGCCATTGGTGTGAAGAGCGCACTCCGCATGAGGCGGATCTTGTGCTTTCTCTGCATTCATCTGATTACACCAGCGTTTACGTGCCCAGAGACCCGTTGAGTAATGTGTTATATTTTTCTACTTTTTTAGCATCACAAGAATCCGTTCAAACTTAGTAGTTTTTGTTTGGCGTCTGGATCGCCGGTCATCAGGTATATAGTCATCGTAGACTGCTACTACCTCAAAACCGTTTTCTGTAACTTCATTTGCCAATTCTGCCAGAATCTCGGCTGTTCGTCTGGTCTTGCCATTATGTTCCACATCACCCAAAACAAGTACACAATATTTATTTGGCTTCAAAACCCTATGCATCTCCTCTAAACATACTGCCATTTGAGAGAGATAAACTTTAGAATTTGCAGTAAGTTTATTGTCTAATTCTTTCCAATCATCGCAACCCAAAAACCACAAACGTAACCGATTATCACGAGCGTAATCTAAAGCACCAAAATATGGTGGGCTTGAAATAATTGCGTCAACTGTTTCATCCAAAATCGGCAAATCCATTGAGTTTACTTGCCAGACCTTGTATTGGCGATCATTCCAATTAACAGGTAATTGATGCCGTCGATATGCTCGTTCTATTTTAGCCAACAAGCGAGAACGTATCTCTCTATATCCAAACATCTCCGGAAATTTATCTGGCGGGAACCTGGACTTTCGCAAATATGGTACAAGATGACTAGCAGGATAAGAAAGGAATCCAGGACGTTGATGATGGAGTATGCCCAGCAAACAAGAAAGTAGAAAATAATCTTCCTGTTCTATTAGGATTCGAAAAGTAACTAAAATTTCTTGTAAAGTTTGAGGATGGAAAAATTCTGAAACCCAATCAGGCACGTCATTAAGCGTAGTAGATGGAGCAAGTTTTTCTACCTCATCAAGTAGCTTTTGAGCTCTTTTAATAGCATTTTGTTTACTGGCAGGTGTCTCCAGTTTTCCGCGAGTCAGCACGTATGCATAAGGGCTTAGGTCGTTCCCATAAGCTACGCGTTCCATTAAAGTAGACTCCAGTGGCACCACTCCTGAACCAGAAAATGGGTCTAGTATCACATCTCCCTTATTTGAGTACAGGCTGATTAATACTCTCACCATTCCTGACTTCAATTTACCGACATACGGTGAAAGTTGATGGAGGGTGCTCTCTCGACCATTAAAAGAACCACGCCATAACGAGGCGTTTAGACCACTTTGTTTTACTAAAGTCTCTTGATTAAAAAACTCTAATTGCATTGCTTGGTTCAACGAACTTACCTTTCCTAGTGTGTTACCCAGGCTTTTGAATGAGTCTGACCAACGATTTCTCCTTTGTGAAAAATTTTTGTGACTCTACGCTGGCGACCATTCTCCAAACCTTCTATTTGAACTTGTATCTGCCAAACATGTTTACTGCGCTCCGATTCTTCAACTCCAAACAAATCAAGAATTAGAGTCGGAAGCTTCAGGGAATCGAGAGTATGCACCGGCGGAATCGGATCATGATGCTCTGGTTTCTCTGGTGAAAATACTGGACGTCTTTGCGGAAAAAGAAAAACATCAGGAGCTGTCTGTAATTTAATTTTGTCTTCACGACCTGGATACTTTGGACAGGGACGAGTACGAGTCCCACACAAAATATCCTTGAAAAAGATGACATCTACTAATTTCCCACGTCTTACAAGTTCATTAGTGATCCGATTGACAACAGCGTGCGCTCCGTGAGCGGGTTGATTAACAATTGCACCATCCAAATGAGACCATATTCCAAATTCTTTAGCCCATAATGGACGTTCCGAAATATTTATACTATTACCCTCACCACCCTTCACTTCAATCGCAGCGAAAGTATCTGTTTGTAGTGCGATTTCAAAATCATATCTCTGACTACCACCTGTATGTTTAAATTTTTGAATACTATGGCGTTGTGCCAAATTCTCTAAAATGTCATTTACCAATGCCTCGCGGCTTGGTCTGGACGAAGCGATAAAAGTCCCGCGAATGCTCTCGATAGCAGACCGAAATACCAAGCCACCGTGATAGTCAATGGGATGTATTCCGTGCTGCAACAAGACATCAGGATGAAGTTCGTCCAGTTGTGTTAAGAGATCGATAGTAGGTTGAACTTGTTTTGTTACCCGTTTTTCATTTCGACATGGCAGTATTGACATAATTTGTAACCACTTTCTTAACTTGAGATACTAAGATATTACAGATAATCTCTTATAAAAGCAAGGAAAACCTCTCTCAAAAATCAGATTGGGTATCATTTGTAGACAAAAAGTCAGGCAGGCCGGTGTTGTTGCCAGCCCTCAGCCCATCAGAATAGCACATGGCAGTATCCCGTCACACCACTGAAGCATCTGAGAAGGTTTCCTGTGCTTGAATTCCCGCAAACCATTTAACTGGATTTTGCTTCGCGTTACCTGTTTGATATTCAGAATAGCCATTGGTGTGAAGAGCGCACTCCGCATGAGGCGGATCTTGTGCTTTCTCTGCATTCATCTGATTACACCAGCGTTTACGTGCCCAGATATCGGCTGAACGTTTGCCGCTTTGCAGAGCCGGGACTGTTGCCCCCGGTATCCCTCCCGACCATTACAGCCGGAAATTCATTTCTTTCAACATCTTATTCTAGCACGCCAGTTGAATTGCTCGATTTAATACAGTATTGGCTTTCAATTACGCTTATTAGACGGATGATTACTTCCTTCAGAACAATAAAAATAAAATGATGAGCGATACGAATCGCTGCCCGCACCTGTTCCAACAGCTTCAGTTTATTCCGGGTAATATTTTGTGAGTGATCGAGCAACTTAATTTCCTCCACTAAGAAATGAAAAGAAAATAAAGGATAGAAAAAATTTCACTTCGTTTGGCAAAGTGACAAGGGAGAATGGTGCATTGTTTTTATAGGAAGTAATCATTTTTTGTTAGTAAGATAAAAAAATTTAACGAAATTGTCAAGGGCAAAATAGCATTGGGCTTGTTGATACGGGATTTGGGATACGAGATTTTAAAATTATGAACAGAAAATTTGAGAACCGACAGCGAATGATTTTTTGGACACCTCAGTACGATTCATCAAATGGCTTTTAAAATTTTAAATCCATTTGATTATCCGTTTTTACCTTTTTCTTCTGGTCGGAAAAGCTGGCGCGCATCTGTTTGAGACCGGTTTCAATGGCACTTAAAAAGCGGGACGGACGGCCATTCTCCCGCTTTCCGAACAAAAAACGGCTGCGGCTGTGAATCAGGTAAAGTCGCTGCTGGGCGCGGGTCATGCCCACGTACAATAGGCGCCGTTCCTCCTGAATAGCCGTTTCTTGTTCTTTGGCCGACAAATCTGACCGCAGGTAGGGGAGTAATCCCTCTTCGCAACCGACAATGAATACAACTGGAAATTCGAGGCCCTTCGAGGCGTGTAAACTCATTAAACTCACCCGCTCAATCCGGGGATCGTGGCTGTCGGTTTCGTGTAATAAACAAATATCCCTCAGAAAGTTTTGCAGACGATTTTCGTACGATTCGGCAAAGTTCAACAGCAGTGTCCACAGATGTTCGTTCTCTTTAGTGGGGCCGAAATGAGCACGCAGACCAACATCATCTAGCAGGAGCCGAATGATGCCGGCAATCGTGTTTTTGGCAGCTTCATACTGCAATTCACGGATTAAAGTGAACACTTTTCGAAAGGCCGAATGCGCATTCAGACTGATTTTCGGAATTAAATCCTGGCTTTCAATGCCCTCATAAATTGAAATGTGCTGATCACGACAAAAATCAACCAGTGTTTGAACGGCTTTTTCTCCCAAACCACGCGGTGGCGTATTTAAGACGCGGAGCCAATCGATATTACTGTTCGGATTCTGAATGACTTTTAAATAGGAGAGAACGGCTTTAATTGGTTTTTTTTCAAAAAAAGGCGTCTCCCCCATTGTCTGGTACGGCATCCCCGACCGCAGAAAAGCCTCCTCCAGCGCTGCACTCTGGGCGCGCAAGCGATACAGCACCGCAAAATCGGAAAAAGCGTGGGGAGCATTTTCTTCATCGGTGGCGGAAACTCGACTGGAATCCAGTGAGAAAAAACCGGTGCCGCCAGCCAATTTTTCGATCTGGTGCACCACAAATTCCGCCTCGGCTTTGTCAGTCGGGGCGGTAATTATTTCAATACGCGTTGTGCCAGGAATCTCGGACCAGATTTCAACCGGTTCGACCTGCGGATTTTGCGCAATGACCTGAGTCGAGGCATTGATAATCATACTGGTCGAGCGATAATTTTGACCCAGATTAATCAGCGTGGCCCCGGGAAAATCATGCTGGAATTGATGAAAATAATGCACATCAGACCCACGAAAGCCATAAATCGCCTGATTCGGGTCGCCAATAGCACACAAATTGTGGGCCTCACCCAGTAAGTACCGTAAAAAATGGTACTGGGCGAAATTAATGTCCTGGTATTCGTCCACCGAAATCCATTGAAACTGTTGTTGATACTGACGACGAACCGCCGGGAATTGATTGAAAATCAAATAGGGCAAAAGGATTAAATCTTCATAATCAACGGCATTCAATCGCCTCAGAGCCTGTTCATATTGGGTGTAGATTTCAACGAATTCATTTTGATAAAACAGCTCGTTTTGTTGGGCTAATTTTTCAGCGGTAACCAGTTTATTTTTAATCGAGGCAATTTTTTCTCCGATGCGGCTCATTTGTGCCACTGTGAGATTAAGCGACAGATTTTTGAGGACTTCCAGACGGTCCTGATCGGTATAAATCGTAAATTCCGGAGGACGTCCCAGTTTTTCGATCTCCGTCTGTAAAATGAGATGCCCCAGCGCATGAAACGTACAAATCGTCATCTGCTGTGTAATTTCTCGCTCAAGCAAAACTTCTAACCGCTCCTGCATTTCCCGAGCCGCGTGGCGGGTAAAGGTGATGGCTAAAATATTCGTCGGTGACACCCCTTTTTCGCGGACGAGGTAGGCAATCCGATGAGTCAAAGTACGTGTTTTACCGGTACCCGGCCCGGCGACAATTAACAGTGGCCCGACGGCGTGCTTAACTGCCGCCAGTTGGTCGGCGTTCAATTGAAGTAGCGCATCCACTGGGGTAACGGTTTCAGGGAGCACATTGGATGCGGTAGCCGGAGTGGAAGTTTTCGGGGAAGACTGCTTGTTCGAACGAGTTCGGTTGGCGTATTTCCCGGACTTATCTGCCATCTTGGGCAAGGGAAAATCATGCCCGGTAAAAAGCGTTTGGGAAAGAAACTCGTCGCGCTCAGCCGGGTCAAAGATTTTAATTGTGCCGTACTCACCGTCATACCCGCCGGCAATGTGCACCTGACCGACCCGTACCCGCCGAATGGCTTCCACTAATAAAGCGTGGCCGCACTTCCCAATGTCCTCCAGCGGGATTTCCATTAGGATTGGAATTTCAGGGCCCAGTTTGGACAACAATTTTTGGTAAAGAGCCTGCACGTTTTTTGAGTTTGGTCCAAATCCCTGCACCTCGGCGATAATTTCGGCCAGCGGCACCAGACTGTGAAACGGAGCGGCACCAGGCGGTTTAATCCCGACGTCGCGATCGGCCAAAGTCACCACCCGGTTTAAAACGCCTACGGTCACTTTTTTCCCACACACGGGGCAGCGGCCTTTATTCGCCAGCGTCTCCTCGGGTTCCATGCGGCAATTACATTTACGGTGGCCATCCAGGTGGTACTTACCTTCTTGGGGAAAGAATTCAATGGTTCCGCCGAAATCGTCAGAGGCGCGGGATTTTAACGCGGTAAACAGGGCTGGATACGCCAGTTCCGTGTCAAATAAATTCGCTTCGCGTCCTAAATTCGCCGGGGAGTGGGCATCCGAATTGGAAACCAGGGCGTAGCGGTCAAGCTGGGAAAGGCGCCAATTCATAGCCGGGTCAGAGGAAAGACCAGTTTCCAGCGCAAAAATATGCTCAGTGAGGTCATCGTAACATTCGGCAATAGAATCAAAACCGGATTTTGAACCGAGCACCGAAAACCAGGGTGTCCAGATGTGGGCCGGAATTAAATAGCCCTGCGGAGAAGTTACCAGCACCAGCTCGAGCAAATCCCGGGAATCCAGACCTAAAATCGGCCGCCCGTCCGAGCGAATATTCCCGATTCGTTCGAGGGCGGTATTAAATTTTTGGACGGCTTCAAAATCAGGCATAAAAACGACGTTGTGCACTTTCCGCACGGCCCCATTGCGTTTGTAAATATTACTAATTTCCACTGACAGAATAAACCGCACCGATCCCTGGCAGGCTTTATAAACTTCGGTTGCCGGCTGACCTTCAAATTCGGATTTCAAGCGGAATAAACCTTCTTCTGCTGGTTCAAGCATTTCTTTTAATTCGGCAAACCATTTAGGATGGGTAAAATCACCGGTACTTACCAGTTGAATACCCTTGAGCTGCGCCCATTTGTTTAAATGCGGGAGATTTAACTGCTTACTGGTCGCCCGTGACAGGTAAGAATGAATGTGCAAATCAGCAATGTATTTCATAAAGCGGCATCTTTCTCGAACTTGAAATCTTGAAGGAATATTGGGACAATTGGAAATTCATAATATTAAAATATTCTGACAATGTCAAGGGGATAATGAGAGAATTGTTATCTAGTGTTTGATGATGTTTTATCAAAACGATATTATCGCTTGAAGCCATAATATCGATATAAAAAACTCCATAAACGAAGCTGTTACAAGGCAAGGAAACATTTCACTTGAATTTCTAGAATAATTGTTGTATTTTGGGTGCTTGTAAAATGGGCAAAAGATTTTAATTCATTGAAAAAGAACTGAGAATATTCAATATAAATCGGACTTCCAAATAGATAATTGCTAATGAAATTATGTTACATTAGTGATGCGCGCAGCATTCATTTACAGCGGTGGGTTAAGCATTTTGCCGCCAGGGGTTTCGAAATTCACGTCATTTCTTATCATCGGGCTGAATTAACGGGGGCGACTTTGCACCACATTCATCATTGCCACCAGCGACTGGCGCAACCGATTACCTATCCCTACGAGACCTTAAAAATCGCCAACATCCTCAAACGAATTGCCCCGGATGTGGTCCATTTGTTTTACGTGTCCATTGACGGCCTGGCACCCGCCCTGTTCAAACGACAACCCCTGTGTGTCAGTCCCTTGGGCTCGGATATTCGTTATGATCTGGTGGTGAATCCCCGTTTTCGCCCCATTATAAAATACATTTTACAGCGGGCAGATTTAATTCTGGTGCTCAGTCAATTTTTAACAAAGGAAATTAGCGTCCATTTAAAACGGCCCCGGCCCATAGAATTAATGCCGTTCGGGATTGATGTGGATTTTTTTCAACCGGAGCCACGGGCTGAACCTGCTGAAGATGATGTCATAAAAATTGGTTATGTCAAGCATCTGGAAACGCATTACGGACCCGAATATTTAGTGCAGGCAATGTCGTTCATCGTCCGGAAATATCCGAACACCCAATTAATAATGGCGGGTGGTGGTTCCCAGGCCGATCAACTCGAGAGCTTGGTAAAAGAATTACATCTTGAACGAAATGTATCCTTTCCGGGACAATTGAATGAAGTGGCCGTTAAAAAGCTGTTGCAAACGCTTGATATTTTTGTGATGCCCACGGTTTGTCATGAATCATTTGGTGTATCAGCACTGGAGGCCGCAGCGATGCAACTACCGGTGGTGGCGACGCGCAAGGGGGGCATTCCGGAAGTCGTTCAGGCTGGAAAAACAGGTATTTTAGTAGCAGCGGAGGACAGTCAGCAACTGGCTGAGGCAATCTTAACTTTAATCGAAAATCCGGCCCAGCGGCAACAAATGGGGAAACTGGGTCGCGAATTCGTGACGATTCATTATCCCTGGGCGAAATGGGCGTCACGAATGGAAGAAATTTACCTGAACCTGAGGCGCGGATGAAAAAAGTGCTCATCATTGCTTATTACTACCCACCAATCGCAGGCGGCGGTGTTCAGCGAACCGCAAAGTTTGTTAAATATCTGCCGGAATGTGGCTGGCAGCCGTACGTGCTCACCGTGAAACAGGGTTATGATTACTACACGGATCCAACCTTGACCAAAGATGTGAGTGAGCGGGCGCTGGTTTTTCGGACGAATTCAGTGGAGCCAATGCAATTCATCCGAAAACTGCTGAAAAATCAGACGGAGCAACAGCTTCACTCCGGCCAGCAAAAGCGAATGAGTGGCGGTAAAATCAAAAAACATCCGTGGCTGCTCCTGATTAAAGAATCCATTTTTATCCCTGACGGCGAAATCGGCTGGTTACCCTTTGGAGTATTGAAAGGATTAAAAATTATTAAGGATCAGCAAATCGATTTAATCTACTCCACCTCTTGTCCCTACACCGATCATCTGATTGCCTATTGGCTAAAAAAAAGGACGGACAAACCCTGGCTGGCTGATTTCCGCGATCCCTGGTCTTTGCACATGAAAGCCCCTCAATTTGCCTGGCGGAAATTCTGGGATCAGACGCTGGAAAAACGGGTCCTGAGCGCGGCGGATCGTACAATTACCGTTACCCCCCAAATTGCTGAAGATTTCCGACAAATTTATCCGCAAGGAAATTACGGTGTTATTACCAACGGCTACGACGATGATGATTTTCAAAATATTGAAAGTTCCCCCTATCGGCTTCCAAAATTCACTGTTACTTACACCGGCATCCTGTTTAAAGAACAGTCTCCAAAATATTTTTTGGAAGCAGTGGCAAAATTATTAAGCGAGCGGCCCGAGCTAAAAAATGATTTACGGATTCGTTTTATCGGTCAATTAGATAATCCGGGTGAGACCACCAATTATAATTACTTAAAGCAATTCAACCTTGGCGCGATTGTTGAATTTATTCCGTACATTTCGCATCAGAAAATTATTAATTATCTAGGAGCAACTGATGTCGCGCTGTTAATTGTGGATCAGGTAAAAAATAGTGAAGGAATTATGACCGGCAAGATTTTCGAATACCTCCGCAGTGGCGCTGCGATTCTGGCCCTGGTACCACCAAATGGAGCCGCCGCAGAGGTAGTTCGTGAAACGAATTCCGGCCTAGTAGTGAAAGGAACGTCAATTACAGGTATTAAATCAGCGATCCTGGAATTATACCTTTCATATAAAAACGGTTCGCTTTCCCGGCAGTTTAAACGGCAGGGAATTGCAAAATACAATCGTCGACAATTAACGCAGACGCTGGCAAATGAATTTGAGCAATTAATTCAGAAAGTGTAATGAGGCTCAGAATCACCAATGGAAAGTAAAATCAGGGTATTAGAAATCATCAACAACGGGCAGATCGGAGGGGGCCCGATTCATGTGAATTTAATCCTGAAAAGTCTCAATCGAAACCAATTTGAACCTTTCTGCGCCTGTTCACCCAGCGGTGACCTGATCCAAGTGATTCAAGAAAACAGTATAGAATATTTCCCGGTTTCAATTCGGAAGTGGCCGAATGTATTTTCAATCTATAAACTCTACCGGATCATTAAAAAATATCAAATAAATATCGTTCATACCCACGGCGGTGTGGCCGGACTCTGGGGCCGTTTTGCCGCTTTTCTCGCTGGTAATGTCGCTATTGTTCATACGTTGCACGGTATTCATTATTTGAATTATCAAAATTCACTGCTCAAACGAATTTTAATCTATTTAGAACGATTGCTTTCCGCAGTTACCAATGTGGTGATTTGTGTAGCGGCGGCCGATGAAAAAAAGATCGTGAAATTCAAACTGGCACCCTCAGAAAAAATCCGGTTGATTCGCTGTGGAATTGAATTTGATTCGGATAACGTGTCGCCCACAGAAATTATTCAATTCAGAAACTCGCTTGGTTGTACTTCTGAAACAAAATTACTGGTCAATGTAGCGCGACTGCACCGACAGAAAGGTCAAAAATATTTACTAACCGCCTTTAAAGAAGTCCAGCAGCAGATGCCAGGCGCAAAATTAGTCATTGTCGGTGACGGACCGGAAAGGCGTGCGCTGGAAAAATTTGTACAAACGCAAGGATTGGCCGAACAGGTCTATTTCACCGGTTACCGGCAGGATATTCAAACCATTCTGACGGCGACCGACTTGTTTGTATTGTCCTCTCTGTGGGAAGGCTTACCGCTGGTGATTATCGAGGCAATGAGTCAGGCCAAACCAATTGTTGCCACTCAGGTGGACGGCATACCGGAAATTATTGAGTCAGGTAAAAACGGTTTATTAGTTCCCCCGGGCGACTCGAATCAATTAGCAGCGGCCATTCTCCGGCTTATTCAGCATCCCGCTTTAGCGATTAAACTGGGCGAAGCGGCGCGACAAAAAGTACTGGCAGATTATGCGATTCAATATATGATTCAAAAAATTGAAAAATTATATGTAAACATGATGAAGGAGATGTCTTGAAAGTAGCGTTAATTCATGATTGGCTCACCGGTATGCGGGGCGGAGAAAAATGTCTCGAGATTTTCTGTGAACTCTTCCCCCAGGCCGATTTGTTTACACTTTTATATTTGAAAGGAACCCTTTCGCTGGTGATTGAGCAGATGTCGATTCATACTTCGTTCATTCAAAAATTGCCTTTTTTAAAAAAACGTTATCGGCACTATTTGCCACTTTTCCCCACCGCCATCGAGCAGTTTGATTTGCGGGATTATGATCTAGTCCTTTCAACCAGTCACTGTGTGGCAAAAGGAGTCGTTGTACATCCGGGAACGCTGCATGTGTGCTATTGTCACACGCCAATGCGTTACGTTTGGTCAATGTATCACGACTATTTCGGTGCCGATCAAATTGGTGGTCTACAAAAATTGATTATTGCTTTTAGTACCAATTACCTACGGCTGTGGGACGTGGCCAGCGCCAATCGGGTTGATCATTTTATTGCCAACTCACACAATGTCCGCCAGCGGATTGAAAAATATTATCAGCGTTCAGCCACGGTGATTTATCCTCCGGTTGATATTTCAATCACGTCGCTGGCGGAGGAAAGTGACGATTATTACCTGGTTGTTTCGGCATTGGTGCCTTACAAAAGAATAGACGTGGCTGTTCAAGCGTTTAATCAATTAAAAAAACGACTGGTAATCATTGGCCAGGGTTCAGAGGAAAAACGTCTAAAAAAAATCGCTGGCCCTAATATTGAGTTTATTGGTTGGGTTGCCTCAGAAAATTTATCGGCTTATTATTCTCGCTGTAAAGCCCTTATTTTTCCCGGCGAAGAAGATTTTGGAATCGTCCCCGTCGAAGCCCAGGCGTTTGGCAAACCCGTCATCGCGCTGGGACGTGGTGGCGCCTTGGAAACGGTGAAGGGTATCGCGCCAGATCATGCTGGTAAATATTCCAGTCTGGAAACTCAAGAAAAATTTACAGGTATCTTTTTTAAAAAACCAGAACCAGCGGCACTCATTCGGGCCATAAATTTTTTTGAAACGCTCGCGTTTGAACCGCTTCATATCCGGGAGCACGCCTTAAAATTTGACAAAACAATTTTTCGTGAAAAAATCAAAAACTTTATCCATAAAAAGCTACATCCCGACAACTGAAAAGGAAGTACAACAAATAAAATTTAAAACTATTTTTACAACTGAAAAGGAAGTACAACAGATAAAATTTAAAACTATTTTTACAACTGAAAAGGAAATGCAACAGATAAAATTTAAATCTATATTTACAACTGAAAAAAATTACACCGGAAACAGTTAAAAGTCTAAAAATGAAATAGGT
>Ga0180437_10005080_pt1 | contig 18196 bp, 23 predicted proteins | sample SS_ome_4_FD_132410 | JGI IMG/M metagenome (GOLD analysis project Ga0180437, IMG submission 132410) | Hypersaline lake sediment archaeal communities from the Salton Sea, California, USA - SS_3_D_1 metaG | ecosystem: Environmental > Aquatic > Non-marine Saline and Alkaline > Hypersaline >... | reverse complement strand
CTGCATATGCAGATCTGCAGATCTGCATATGCAGAGATCTGCAGGTTCATTTCAGTGAAATCGCTTTCTTGAGACCGCGAAAAATCGCGGTGTCTTTGGTGCAGAAAGGGCGGTTCCCAACCCGCCCAGCCCCCGCCACCACCTAGCCTGCCTAGCTACCACCACTCCTATAGGCATCAGAAAATATTCTCAGAGAGAGGGTTATTAGGGGCAGAGAAAGGGCCCAGTTCGTGATGTCTTGGTGGCCCTCCGGCCGGACCTTGGAGCGTGGGAGGTTGGGGTCTAAGGGGAAGGAGGGAGTCGTCGGGTCCGTCGGAGTCTTGGGGTCGGTCAGTTACGTGAGTGGCGTCGGGTCAGTGGGTTCAGTCAGTGCGTCAGGGGGTTGGGGTTGGTCGAGGCAGTGGGATCGTCGGAGCCTTGGGGTCGGGGGGTTGGTTAGGGTTGATCAGTGTGTTGGGAGGCAGAGGGTTAGGGTCAGTCAGTGGGATCGTGGCATCGTGAGTTCAGGGGGTTGAGGCAGTGGGGTCAGTCAGTGCGTCATGGCAGTGGGATCGGGGCATCGTGAGTTCAGGGGGTCAGGGCAGAAAAAGGGTTTATTCGGTGCGCGATCTCAAAACGTTCTGGGGGCGGTCGGTTCCTAAATGGATCTGAGCGAGTGGATCGAAGAACTGGCAGAGGCAAAGGAGGACGAGGCAGTCTGGGAGAAATGGAAAGACTGGCGGAAAAGCCAAGTATCGACCAAATATGTCAGATGCTCAGAAAGAAATATCCTTGGTTTACGTTCAATACTACATTGTGCAGGATAAAAGAGTCGTAAGAACGGTCGTGGCAGTGTCGGCGGCAGTTAGCGGAAATTTCATTTTCTTTGCGAGCTCGGTGGCTTCCTGATCACTGATGCAATTCCCAAAGCAGCGCTTCAGGGTGGCACCTTTCTGGCGCTCGGCTTCGTGTTCCTCAGCTTTTGCTTGCTCGAGAGTTTGATTGTGCTGGTCCAAATACTTCAATAGAAAGACCCTTTCTTTGGAGTTCGTCTTTTGAGAGTGTCGCGCAAGGTGGTGCCAAACGGCAACATCTTCGGTCTTGCCACTCATGGCAAACAGATCCTCCGGCGGAGTCAGGTTCCGGGCAAACTCGCGCAAGGCATCGATCTCCCAACAAAGAGCGCAGAATTTGGACTTATCCAGACAAATGCCTTTGTCCACCATCGTGCGTCCGCAAACCGAACATTCTCCACAAGACCAAAGATCGCAATTGTTCCAACACGTGTCACACATGCTAAACTCCACAGGCGGTGTAGAATCATGGAGATCCAAAGCTTTCCATCCCATCAGATCGTTGGGGTCGCAGCAGTTCGCAACTAGGTTTACTTCTTCTTCCCCAAATGCACGATCGGGATTAGCGCTGGACCAACAGTCCATCGCGTCACAAGCAGGAAGGTAGTCTCCCAAAGACATCTTGATGATACAATTCCGGTGTCTTGGGAAGCTATATCGCCTCGGGTGCGGGGATCCTAGAAATTTCTGAGAAGTTATTTCGCGCGGCGGAATCGGGCGATGCGAGGTTTGGCATTTGCAAAAATGGATCGAGAGTGGGTTCTGTGAAACAACCGCACGCGCAAACCCAAGAAGTTTCTCGGAATGGCCCTGCACAATGACTATAAAAATCGCTGTTTTTTTATCACAACCCAAACTCGGTTCTCAGCCACTCGGCGACGTCATCGTGGCCGTTGGAGCAAGCCAATCGAAGCGCGAGGTTGTCGTCGCTTCTCGCGTCGGTGCTGGTCAGCTGAAACTGCGCTGTCAGCCATTTGGCAACGTCGAGGTGGCCGTTGTGGCAAGCCATCTGAAACGCAAGGTACCTGCATTTCGCGTTGGTAAAAGTGAGTTGAAATTCTTCCGTCAGCCATTTTGCCATCTCCAGGTGACCCCTGAGGCAAGACAACCGAAACGCCCAGGTGCCGGCAATTCTTGCGTCGGTGGGAGCGAGTTGAAACTGCGTTGTGAGCCACTTTGCCACCTCCAGGTGGTCGTTTTCGCAAGCCAATCGAAGCCCCCAGTTGTTGTCGGTTCTTGCGTCGTTGGCTGTGAGTTGGAATTCCTCCGTCATCCATTTCACCACTTCCAGGTGTCCGTTGTAGCAAGCCCATCGAAGCGCGTAGTTGTCCTTGCACCTCGCGTCGGTGGGAGTAAGTTGAAATTCTTCCGTCAGCCATTTGGCCACTTCTAGGTGGCCGTTGTTGCAAGCAAATAGAAGCGCCCAGTTGTCGTTGCTTCTTGCGTCGGTGGTGGTAAGTTGGAATTGTGTCGTCAGCCACTTTGCGTAACAAAGGTTCCCCGTTTTGCATGCGTAGTGAAGCTCTTGCCGGATCTTTGTTCGCGCATCTTCTGGGGTTCTTTCTCCAATCAGACGTCGCACAGCGATCGCTTCAACCAGCATGTGAACTTCATCGTGGGACACGAACGACTCAGTGAAAAGCAACAAAACCGTTCGAAGTTTGTCGATTCCGTCGTCGATGTCACCAAGGAGCTTCGTCAACGTCTTGCGATCGATCGTCTCAAAAAAATACGACATGGTATAATCGAGAGTTAAAATGACTCTCAATTACCTCAAGAGAGTGGGTTCTGTGAAACAACCGCACGCGCAAACCCCAGAAGTTTCTCGGGATGGCTTCCGAAGACCCACAGGGTTTCTTCCCAACTCCAGGCTTCTAAAGAAAACGTCATGGCACACAATTACAGGGGAGATTTTTTTACAGGTCAACGGTAAAACAAATGATGTGCGAAACATGCGACGCGCGTAAAAAATAAAGCAGAATCGTGGGATCGGGGGGCTGATGTTTTATTCTCTCGCAGGAGCCTGCGGCGGTGATGGTAAGTTGGAATCGCGCGATCCCGGAAATTTCTCAGACTGTCGCGTGGGTCGGGGTATAATGCGTTGGGTTGGCACGCGACCCATTCATTCATGGATGCGCGACTTGTGTACAACTTAGCCCCTTCTTGTGTTCATCACGTAACTTTGCCTTGCCTGGGCGGTGCAAGACTGGACTGCATTTACGTCGAGTTCAGTGCACACAAGAACCAAAAACTTCTTTGGATCCGAGCAAAAGGAGCCTGCGGCGAACGCAGCGTGATTCACAATCCACCGTTGAACGGAGATTCGAAATCGCGGCTCGGCATGCTGCGCACTAACTACCTGGAGTTTCGGTGGTGGATGTGCACAAGCATCGCCATCACATTCGAGTTCGACAAACCTGCTTTGCTGAAGGTCATTTGTGTCACGTGCGACCGCGACTTGAAGGGACCATCGCTCAAGTACCGGAAAATTCGCTACGCGTTACCTGAACTGGACGTCGATCTGAAATCAATCAAGTGGAAACTTCAAAGAAATTCAAAAGACATTCGCCTTGTTGGAGAACCACCCATTATTTTCGCATGCCCAGTTCCAGGCAACGGCAATGAGTTTGCGGGTTTTCATGATGTAAAAACAAAAAAGCGAGAAGACGAAGAAACATGGTGTAGCTTGTTTTCTTAGGATGCAGAACTTGCGCTGGTGTGTGACGCAAAGAATAAACGCGTCGTTTGAAAATTATAGTCCAACGCAACTAAAATGCCTCCGCGTGTACACAGGCGAGGAGGGACTCAAAGGTTCCGGCTGATGAACGATGTGACCAACTGGGGTGGGGTTCTTCTTGATAGACGGATACTAAATGAGCTAAGAGTTGGCGACATCGTCAGAGTTATCTCGGAAGAGTGGGGAGCGAGGTATGTTGAAATTAACAACGTCTGCAAAAATGGATACTTCAAAGGTTTTATCACGGATCCTTATCATTGGATGTGGTGCAACGTTTGTGACAAGCCAGGCAAAAAAGGAAACTACTTGTATGGTTGCGAGGGGGACAGCTGCAACTTTCATTGTCATCTGTCTTGTCTGAAAAGACAGCCGAACGCGAAGACGTGTAATTGCAAGCTAACAAAGCCAGGTTTGCAGAACGGAGAATGGATCGTTTTCAAGAAAAACAACATCAGCGAGGTGCCTGATTGGAGCAAAAATACGGAGAGATTGATAGATCACTACAGGTCAAAAGAAAACAGGGGTTATTTGCTCACGGGGTGGCGCTGATGTCGTAGTCAAAATGCGAATTTTCTGCCGTCAAGTCCTGAATTCCGGCGCATCCATTCGAATACATCAACCGACATCCCGAAGAGTAATTCACCGCAAATGGTTTACCGAACTTGATCTCCCTGACCCTCTCCTCTGGGTACTTGATTTTCGTCCACCTCACCTCAGCAACCGTTTTCCGTCGATGGCGATCTTTACGCAGCGTCAACACTTCGACGACCCAAGCAAGCGCCGCCACATACAACGGCGTATCGGCAGGCAAAAACGAAAGAGTTTGTCCTTCCATCACCTTTGTGGACCAAGGCAAAACATGCATCTGATTCAGTTCAAAATACACCCAAACGGGTCCTCCTTGCAAAACCTTGACGCGAACATTGCGTATGGCATCGCAGTCTCGCAAAAAACCTTGGCCCCGTTCAGGAAACCGCGCCCTGGGGGTTGCGGATAGCCCCAGTCGCACCTCAGCAAGGTGGGGTTCAAACACATACACGCATTCCTCGCAGGCTTCTGCGTCCATTTTATCGTCAATTAAATGAAACAACGCAAGGCAGTGGAGACGCAGGATAAGGAACGTTCTGCACTTTGACGATCCAAAGCATTTTTCTGTTTTTGGGAGATTTCGCGTGCGGATAAATGCGGGTTCTCACTTTTTTCCGAAAACGGCAGCTAAAATCGGGCGAGCGAGGAAGCAAAGGCGCAAAGCAATTATGGCTCAAGTTACGTTCGTGCCGTTTCCGGAGGAAGTGATCAGACATGCTAAGAAGACTCTGGAGGAACGGAGAAAGGCAAGAAGAAGTGCTCCTTATGTTCCAGAATGCGTGGACCATGCCTATGGCATCGAAGAGAGCGAAGCAACCAGCGTTGTGAACATTGCCAGGCGGGGACTGATGGCTGCAGAGGTCACTGTGCGTGCCCTTGATGAAGGAATGCTGATGCTCCGTTACGATTGCGCCCTGGACCTTGCGTTTTGGCTGGAGATGCTTGTTGATGAAAAAAAGAAAGAGATATCGTTTATCCGTGGAAGAACAGGAGGTCATTCACCCGGAAGCTTCTTGGTTTCCGGAGACCCATTTGAGGACCGCTTCAGGGTGACGGACAAAAACAATCCGGGCTTTGTTCTGTCTTCTCCGTCGGTTCCGGAGTGTCAGGCAAATAAAGCTTTCGATGCATAAATATCTCAACTACCTGGTTTATGAATGAGTCCGCAGTGTGCGTGAGCTTCATTCTGTTGCACAAAAAACACGACGGTACGGAGTTACCAAGCGTGTAGCCTTCAGTGTTATCGTGGCGATCTATGCCGCCGGGAGGAGGGGCACCACAATAGAAGCAAGGAGAGTGATAAAAAACGCAGAATTGCTCCTCTGTCAGCAAAAAGCACAGGTTGCGCCGTTTTGCATGGTCTTCATAGCTCTTAAACGTGTTCCAAGCGCCAAGTCTCCTTTCGGATCGCACCCCCTCGGCTGGTTGTTTGCATGCGTGAAAATAAAACACATTTTTGATGTGGTTCAAGAAATCCGCCTCGGCCATCACATGCTTCATGAGGTTGCAAACACAACAACAGCTGTGCACGTTGCCCAACTCGTATCCGAACGCGTTGTTGATTCTGTCCACTCCACACCTCTCTTGTTTTCCACAGTAACTACAGGGACCGTCCAAAAAGGGAACAAACTCTTCGAGTGTCAAACTCCAAGCAAGACGCCGATGTTTTGCCTTGCTGCGATAGCGACGATATATAAAATCAGGTTCATCCTTGTTCTTATCATAGTATCTCCTTGCACTCGCGCGGGTCTGCTCTCTGATACGAGGTCCCTGCACTGGATCAGCTCGACGACGGCGTGAACTCTCTCGCCGCTGTTGTCTCAACACCTCCAGTTGTTCAGGATCCGATCTAAGTCGCTTGCTCCGCCTTCGAACCGACTCCACCCGTCTTTCATGTACTTCAGGAACCCTGTATTGCTGCCTCTGATACTCTCTAAGTCTTACTCTGAGTTCTTCGGGAATGGGCTCGTTACGTTTGCGTAACCTGCAATACTCAGCCAGAGGGGTGGCCATTCAGATATCTCATTGCATACATTTTCTGCGGTGCGTCAAACTCGCGTCCGATTGTTAATGTGTTCTAGCTGCGTTGGAAATTCTGTGCATTTGACGACCAAAAGTGGATTGCGTCAACGCCACCACCGTGCTGAACCTGGCACCGCTGGAGGAGGTTATCACATCGCCGGGTTCTTTTTACTATCGAGAAAATGGGAAAAGGTATGCATTCGAGCAAGAGGATGCATACGTCTTGCTCATGTACCGGAAGAATCCATACACGCGGCAACCCCTCAGGCAAGACTTTATACACTGGCTGGAAACCAAATGCTCTGATTTGGCAAAGGACGCTCTCACCGATCGGAACCTCGTCATGCTAAAAGAACTGGCTCGCGACCCAGGCACGGCGATGGAGATTTCTCGATGCATGTGGAAATGGAAGCCAACCATGCTTGATGAAAGCGATTTGCTTTTCCTTGAGCGACTCACCAGGGCAACATGGGAAACACGAAACCTGGATTGGCCGCGGAGCGTGGCGGGGCACATTGAGGAGCGTTGCGCAAGGTTCTTGGAAACCGACAACACAGGAAAGTTGTTTGAGCGTTACCTCATCCTGTTGGCCAAGACTGTAGGACTGACGTTATCTATTCAGAAACTGGCACTTAAAGCCGTTCTCAAAGCACAGGACCAGGTGGGGTTGAAAACGCTTCGAGATCTCCTCACCTGGTCCGAATTTGTGGAACTCATGAAAAACGGCTCCGATGAAATTGTGCTTTCGAACGACAAGCGAACATACAACTTTATCAGATTTCTGCTTTTGACAATGGAAACCAACTACATCCCCGGCCTGATGATGGCCTTGTTGGAGCGCTGTCCCGAGGGAAGAACAAGGAAGCTGCTGCAAAACACTGCTCCTCCTTACCTAAAAAATTTCAGATAGTTACAGCGAAACCTCTGGGTTCTTCCAAACAAATCTCCAGCCGTAACAACCGTTCTCAAGGACCGCATCCACCGCCGTCAGGTCTGGAAACTTCGTGTGCAGGTTCGTTCGAACTTTGCAGGCATGTTTGATAAATGGAGGATTTGTATGACTCCGAAGAGGAAGACAAATGAAAGAGTTGAAAATGCAAATGTGCCCGACAAAAGACTTGCGTCTTTGCGTTGATGAGGATGCAAAAGAAACCTACCCACTAGGGGTGACATGGATGATGCAGATTTAAATAGTTTTGGCCTATTTTTGGAAAACCACCACGAGGAGGCCTTCGCCAGGTGGTCTGCGGAATACGTGTCACAAAACGACTGCGCGGTGATAAAGAAATGCGGGAGAAAGGACTGCATTCTTGGAAAAAAGAAACGGAGAGACTGCGAAACGTGCGGAAAAACCTTTTGTCCCAAATACGATGCCACGGCCGGATATCACGATCAACCGCACAAGCCGAAGGACTGGACGTCAACGTGGGAAAAATACGAAGCTTCGCACTGCTGTTCCTGTGCCTTGACGTGGCACAAAGAGCAGTGGGACAAGGAATACGCCGAATACCAAGCAAGAAGGGTAGAACGGGAAACAACACACTCTGGAACATGCGACAACCCGGAATGCGCCTGGTATCGCTTTTTCTACGAACACTCGGATAACTTCATCGGTCCTGCTTCTGGAGATGTCTACGCATCGCTCAGGGAACAATTTAAACAACAAGGCGGAGCGAACACGAACGGAGAGATTTGCTCTTATTGTGGGCACTGGTACGATCCATACGGTCCAAACATATTCGAAGCAACGTTCTGGTTTTTCAACGACGAGTGCGACAGCGTTTTCAATCTGAAGAAGGAAGATGTTTGCCCCGAATGCATGTTGCGAGACGAGGCCAGGAACGTGGGAAAAAAGGAAGGGAGAAATCTGGTCTCCTTGCTCTTTAGCTACTATCCGCATGACGCGAGGAAGTTCATCAAGTGGTGCAAGGAAGATCCAGAGAGAGCGGTAGAGCTTGAAGACATGGAAGAGGCATTCTGGCGCGATGAGGAGGAAACAAGGCACGAGAGCAAAAAGGCCAAAAAGTAAGAACCAAGAAATTTGCCGGAATCGCGCGCATTGCGCATTTTCGGAATCATTGCAAATATGGAACGCAAGGAGTGGGATGATTTTCCGCAAGACGGTGTGGTTGTAATCACCATCGATGTTCATGATGGCGAATACCCGCTGGAGGATGAGCAAGAGACGTATTTGGTTACCCGAGCAGAGCTGGAATCCAAAATGTGCTACCCTGAATGGGATATATTGAGCAAGAAAGAGTTTGGTCCTGATGGACTCACGGCCTGGGAAATGCTTTGGAAATGTGTTACTGCGAGCGACAACTACAATGATTGGGTGAGAGAAACGTTTGACAACTTTGAGTTTGGTGGGTTTCCTGAGCGCTGGACAAACTGTCAGCGCTGTGTGCAACTGGAGTACAATAAATAATTTCTTCTTGTGTATCAAATCATGCGATATCTGATCATATTTACAAAGAAGTAATGCGCAGAGCAGTCAGGGAACAGTGTTGGTTGGCGCATTGCGGAGAAGTGTTCAAAACCAAGTGTGCCGTCACTTGGTGTAAAAATGAAATCACAGTGTTCGACTTTCACGTCGGGCACAACACTCCAAAAAGCAAGGGCGGTCCCGACAGCATCGCAAATCTGAAGCCCATCTGCGCTCGCTGCAATACGTCCATGTCCAACAGTTTCACCATTGACGAATGGAATCGGGCTTATCTCAGGTCGGGGTTTTCCGATCATCTCAAGGGTATCGACGATGGATTGAACCAGGAAGAAAGAAGAAGGCAATGGAAAGGCGTCACCCAAAGCGCCATCCATTAAAGGGCCGACCTGCAATTTCGGTTGTGTACCGTGCTTGCGGGCGATACGGCTGGATGGAAGGTTGCGATGCTGGCGCGGCGGTGGTGTGTTGCGGAAGAGAAGGTGCGGCGGGCATCCAGGTCGAGGAGGACGGCGCCGCTGGCTGCACGGGAGCAACCTCAGCTCCTTTGAGGTCTCGGCCAAGATACAACGTCAGAGCGACATATGCAACGTGAAGAAAAAGGAATGGACCCACAAAGGCAACAAATCCCAACAACGTCGGCATCGTTATGTTTCCGCCGATATTTTATTCGTCCGATTTCTCAGGAGTTTCCTCGGATTTTTCCTCCTTTTTCTCGAACAACAAACTGGCGAGGAGGCCAATGGGCAAATTCTTCCCCACCGCGACGTGACGTCGCTTTGGCCGGTGGTGCTTCAATGATTTCCTGACAATCTCGAGCTGCTCGCGAGCCTTTTTAACGTTAGCGCGGAATGTCTTTTGGTACGTTTCCCAGTCGCCCAGATGCAGTTCGTAAGCAAGGCAAGCAAGGGATCCATCTTTTGTGAACATCTTGATATTCTTCTTGCTACATGCGACTTTGTTGCAAATGGAAAGCAATTTAACCTGCTCCGCCACGTGCTTCCGGGGGTTGACTCCATCAGTGACATCCCAAAAATTGGGATAAACCATAAAAAAATAGCCCGGATCCTCCCTGTCGATGAGCAACTGGTAGGTTCCACGCTTCTTCAAGTATCTAAATCTTACATAAAATCTGGCTTCTTCCGTAACCTCAAAATCCATCTCGTTCAGGTTATCCCTGATAAACTTCTGCATTTCAGCAGCCATGGTTATTTGGTGAGCAATAGTTTAATGTTCGCGCGCGAAACGCGTCAACCATCAATATCATCCAACTCTTCGCACAAAAACTTCGCCAATAAATATTTGAAATCAATCATGTGGGCCACGTCCGTTGCTCCCGTCTTCATTCCGAACAAGCCCTTCATCCTGTGCTTCTTGCGTTTAACCCTCTTTGCCGCTTCCCGCGTTGCCTCGAGGTCATCCGTGACGTCCAAAGCGTCTATCTCCTTGTCCAGGCAACGGAACAAGTGGGCATATCCCTCGTTGTTGGTGTTCAGAAGAATGGAAATCGTGCAAAATCTTATTTGTCTGTCCTTCGTGAGAACCTCGCGAAACTCCTTGTGTGCTTTCCGCATTTCCTTGTGAGGCGTGCTGTCGGCAGGAGGCCCCGGCATCGCCAAAAACACCTTGCTCAGGGCGTTGGGAGAGTCCTTGCACTCTGAAAAAACCTTTCGCAGCAAGTCGAGGCAGCGCCCGTGGCCTGTGCGCGGCAATGCACTGAAGAATTGCTTCACTTGCTCAAAACTTCGCACGCCGTCGCAGCAGGCTTCGGGGTTGTTCAAAAAACGCAAACGCACACCATCCGGGCAAAGCGATCCCAACAAATCGATGGCAGGAGCGATTATCTCGAGCATCTCTGCCCATGCCGTTTTGCCGTTGGCAACCTCGCAACAGTAACGCGCCTCATCAATGATCACGAAGTAAATTGTATAGCTGGAGAGCTGCTGAACCATGGGGATGTGGCAATCCTGCAAATACAGCTTCGCATAGTCAGAAAACATCCCATAACCTCCTTGGTTATAAACAAACGGGTTTGGTTCCATCTTTGTCAACAACAGGAGCGAGAAATTTTCTGAAACCAAATGATCGCAGCCTTATTTAAAAAATATCGAGTTTCTCAACGCGTCTTTCATGTGCTGGTTGGTGGTGTTGTTGATCCAGTAACTAAACTGTTTTTTCGCACCTCCAAAGGTATCCAGCAAATCCAGCCCTTTCATGCTCAGCGCCTTTTTCATGCCTACAACGTCGTTCTCCTCCCATAAAAGTTGCAAGACGGCATGTAAATGTTCCAGATATGTGGCGTGCTTGAAGCTCCAGTTCAGGGGGGGACCGCAGATGTAATCGAGGACATCGTGTTGGCGATGTTCAAACGCAGCGGAGATGGACATCATCGGAAGTTCGCTGTCGCGGGGGCGGTGCGCGTTACGCAGGTACTCCAAATTACCTACTTTAATGGCAAACAGCCAATCTTCCGTCATTTGCTTTTGTTATTCCTTTTTATTTTTTTTCAGGTCGGATTGCATGAACCTCAATATTTTACGGTAGGATCTATCGTACAACGGACCGTCCTCTAACGGCAAAAGCAGTTTGAAGAGGTTCGGGTGTCTCTGTATCACTGGAAAGTCACTTCCTTGTTTGTAATTGTTCCACAGGAGGACGGCCTTCTTTTCTGGATGCTCGAAAAGACGGTTGCTCGCGCATGCACAGGAAAGCGTAAGAAATATGCGAAAGTCGTAAGTGGTAATTCTGTAACCCATCTTGGTTACCATAAAGTCGATGCAACGCGGAGAAGAGCTCATTCCCAGAAGCGTAAGGGTCTTATTTAGATGGTGCGTCAATGCCTTCTGTGTTATGCCTGTTTGTCGCTGCCACGATCTCAGCAATTTAGGGGCGGGGATGAGCGCAAGTTCCTGGGCGATCGAAAGACGGTGACACTTCCTGAACGCATGCAGGTCGCTGGCAAAGCAACGAAATGTTTTCAGGTTGGTTGACAGCTTTCGCAGCAAGGGGCGATAGTAGTGTCCCATCGGCTGTCCTTCGTAGTGAAACAGACAAAACAGGATTTTTCGTTCTTTTGGTGACAGATTGATGCAGTAGTCCAAAAGATCCAATTCCTCGGGTCGCTTTTCCTTTGGGAAGAAGGACGGACCTGCGTTCCAGGACAAAGCCGCCGCAAAGATGTCGTTGGGGCTCGAGAGCCAGGAAAAAATGCGGGGCAACGAATCTTTGTTCATTGCACCAAAAAAAGAGACAAAATTTCCCTGCATCACGAGGCGCAAAAGGCCTTATAAAGCACACAAAGGTAACGTGTTTCCGTTGGTGTCCTCAGAATGGCACCGGCCAGGCGCCCTTCCTCGTTCGGGGAAAGAAAACTGAGTGAGAACGTGTTACCCTCAAAGTGGATATTGTGTTGCATCTCTCGTTTTAGGGTGCAACTCTGACCATGGCGTAACTTGCCTGCGGGATCCGTGCAGTTTTTCAGGTAGAAGGTGTATCCGTTTTTGCTTTCGCGCATGTGGAACTCCCATTCGGCAAGCAGCCCGCGTTTGCTCGCACTCCGAAACAGGCGTACGAACTTGCACGTCTTTGTGCAATGCGGACACCGAAACCCATTGACACGAAATTTTTCCACCCACATTATTATGTTAAGTCTGGGTGAAAATACAAAATCATGTGCAACTGGTTTTGGGCTTTGCTCGTTCTTATTATATTAGTGGCGCTGGCCGCGTTCCTCGTTTGGTGGTTTTGGTGGAAACCGCTGAAAGAAGCTTCCGGTGGCAACCTTGCGGAGCTGGCGGAAATGACACGAACTCCAGAGGGCAGGAGCGCCCTGCTTAGCAGTTTAGGTATTGGAACCGAATAAAACACGCATCAACAACCAACCCAAGAGTGCAGATATTTGATCCCCCACCGAATTGATGGGAAAATCGGCGTAGTCCTTGCCTCCTGGCCAAAACCAGCCAAGGTGGGAATTGATGAAGCGCATGGCAAAGGGCTGATTCTCGATCAGCTCGAAAAGGCCATGGAGCAGGAACCACGCCCAAAAGGAAAGACCAAGGAAGTACGCAATGATGCCCGTCGCGAAGTGCAAGACGCTGTATTTGTCCAGAAACGTCGTGCCCATTTTTTCACAAAAAACGAAAAAATGTCTAGACACATGCGATCATCTCGTTTTCTTGTTTCAAAGTTGCAGCAGCCTCATACAGACCCCACTTTTTTCGCTTGATCGCGCAAGACCAACATTCGTGAACAATCGTGCAAACCTGGCATGTGAGGGTTAAACGAAAAAAATATAAAGCCCTCATGTCCTTGATTCCATGCCAACGGTGTTTCTCTGTAAATGCCTTGATAAGATCCATATCATCGCCTTTTGCGATCGGAAGGAGCCTTTTGAGAATACCAAGGCGACATGCATGCGCACCCAACATAAAAGCGTTCTCATGGTTATACCCACCGCTAGACAACCATTCATCAAAGGTGATGTCAACGCCATCTAACCCATGGGGTCGCGCGTGGGCACAAGAACACCACATGATTTCGTCATCAGTGAAGAGGGGCAACTGCTTGGCAATTCGATGAGGATGATACATGTCCTCTTCCTCTGCAAAAAAGACAACCGTGTGATCCTCCTGATCGCGATACATTTCCAGCACTCTTCGCAAGTTGTCTATCGAGGTGCTTGCAGGTTCTTCCCTGTGCGTCAATTTCCAGGCAGGAGGGGCCCCGATCGTTTCAAAAAGAAACCGAGGATCGCAGGTTCCAGTGCTGTAGATGTGAACAACATCTGGTTGTCTTGTTTGTGCTGCAAGTGACTTGAGACACTCCTTTAGCACCCGTTGATGATCTGCATCTTCGCTGCCCACGTTGCAACTCATCCAAAGAAAACAGCGCGTCCCTCTGAGATGCATTATTCTAATGTAGAAAAACGCGAAAATGCCCACAACATGCCTTCTTTCTTTGCTCGAGAACAAAAAATGGTCGTATTGTGACACGCGTGATTTGTATTTTGTTGAGTTTGCCCGTGATATCAGGCGCCGATCCTGCTCTTGAACCCCACTTTCCGGTGTTGATCGAGACATGGAGATGTTTAGAAGAAAACGAACGAACGTTACCGTGACTGCGTCAGCGGAGCCGCTGCCAAAGAATGGTTTTCCCACGCTTAAGGTACCAAACACGTTGCAGCGAGATGCGGCGTCTGTGCGCTTCGAACTCAGTGAAGGTCATCTCTTGTATCCCAACATCGCGATCCATGTAGCCGACGACCACGTTCGTGTGATCGCCGCGAGAAATCCGTCGGTACACTTCTTCGAAAGTCATGGAACAAACATCGGGACAACAAAAAATCGACCGCGCGACTGGCGCGATTGTCGGGTGATGCCAGGAAATTTCCGAATTTTGTGCCACGTCAGCTGTTCCATGGTGTTCCATGGGCCCGGAACACTGAACTCTCGGAAATCTGCTACAAAACCCCCTGAACTCTCGGAAATCTGCAAAAATCCGGAAAAACAGGGGGTGTTCCGTGTTCCATGGAACATTTTTATTTTTCAAATCGAGGAGGGCAGAGTCATTGAGTCAAATAATAACTTTTTTTCAAAGCAATGTGTTGATATTTTCTGGAAAATGGGCAAGTTTTTTATTTATGAGAACACTTGTTTTTTCTGGATTTTCTTTGATTTCCGTTAGTTCACCCATGATTTTCTCCAAATCCCGTTAGTTGGGGCACTTTTGTGGATGGAACATCCATGGAACATATAAATTTTATATTTCATATATATAGGCCTAACTAAAAATATGTATGTCTATATAAGTGTTCCATGACCCACGGAACATTTGTTGATTGACAAATTACGATTTGGTCATACCAAAAAAAATTTGCTAAAAGTTGTTTGACCTTTGACTTTGCCCTCTTCGATATGAAAAATAAAAATGTTCCATGGAACACGGAACACCTCCTTATTACAGATCTGTTTTTCCGGATTTTGGCTGATTTCCGTTAGTTCGGGCCGTTTTGTCTCTGATTTCCGAGAGTTCATTTTTTTTGAGGTGTTCCATGGGTGTTCCATGGGGCAAAGTGCCAGGGAACACCTACAAAGTCACGTGACCACCTTCCTAAAAAGGAAATGCGCACGTGACACTTTCCTTTTTAGGAAATGACATTGACATGTAAACATAGATCAGCTCAGCTCGAGCTCGCCAAAAAAACGGAAAGGGGGAAAAATCCGGGAACCAAAAAAATGGAGAGGATTCAGAAAGGGGGAAAAATCCGGGAACCAAAAAAATGGAGAGGATTCAGAAAGGGGGAAAAATCCGGGAACCAAAAAATGGAGAGGATTCAGAAAGGGGGAAAAATCCGGGAACCAAAAAAAATGGAGAGGATTCAGAAAGGGGGAAAAATCCGGGAATCAGGCGAAGTCGAAGGCAAATTGTTGTTTCTCTTCTTCTTTTTTTGGTTTCTTTGTTGGTTCGACCTCGACCTCCAAAACCCTTTTTCTGGAACAAATTCTTTTCGCCCTGCTGCTCATTTCTTGGTTTCTGGTTGGGGGCGTGATCGATGATCTGACCCGTTTGAAGGCGGCTTCTGCTTCCTTGATGGACGTCTCCAAACCCCTGACCCTGGTCTTCAGTAGGAGCAGCCTTGCCCTTCGTTGCAGGAGGATGGCCGCTGCGTCTTGGTACACCTCCTCCCTGGATCTTTCCAGCACCACCCTGTTCCAGTAGTCTTGCAATATCGGAAGCTTTTGCGCAAACCACCTTTTGTCTCTTTTGATCACCAACCTATCGTACTGCATCGGACCCCAGCGAGGATCGGCGGGCTTGTACTGCACAAAGTCGCAGACATCCAGATCCAAAATTTCCAACAATGTTTGCACTTGTGGCATGTAGTATGGAGGGATTTCGTGGTAAATGGGTCGCGAAGTGGGGCACTTGATTTCCACAAGCCGACCGCTCGCCGTGATTCCGTCGCAAGAACCACCCAACCACGGTATCGTTGGATGTGGTATCAGACTGAAGCAATAAACGAACTCTCCCGTTTGCTTTTCGTACTCCCTTCTCGCCTCTGGCTCGTACTTGTGCCCCCAACGCGTGGCATAATTTCCCGTGAAGACCTTTTCCACGGAGAGCTTGTGAGTCTTCATTCGGAAGAGTGCATCGGGCTTGCAGTAGGGGTTTTCTCCCAAGGCAGTTGCAACATCCGATGAGGTGAGCATCCCCTTCCTGAGACGATGCCATTCTGGGCTCCCCTGGGGAACGTAAGGCAGCGTCAGAAGGTCTTTGACTTTGGAACACGTTGCTTCCCAGACCTCGTCGTTGAGAGGCTTTCTTCTGTTACTTTCCTCGTCGACCTCTTCCATGATTCTTGCACAACAGACAACGATAAGAATATACGAAAGCGAAACGCCCTTGCGCGCATTCAAAACCGACACAATTTTCTTCTCTGGTTGTCTATCATGAACCTAGATGCCATTCCTCGCATCGTTGCATGGCTCCCTCAGGTAGACGCATTTTGGGCGAGCTACGCTTCCGGAGACTGGAAAGAAGGTTGCAGACGTGGTGTAATGGACAAGGCATGTTTAACTGACGGTGGCATTGTGTACACGATTCTCGATGCGGTCATGATGACCCTGTTTTGGTGGAAAAGGAAAGAAAAGATGATTTTTTTTCCTCATCATCTTGCGCGCGCCATTGAGATCTTCGGTTGTACGATGTCCAGCAAATATCGATGTGATGTCATGTCCAGAACTCTGAATTCGCATGACTCCACCTTGATCAAGTGCGTGTGGAACTGGATGAAACCGTGGATCACACAACAAGAGATGCAGGCAGTTGGATTTGCGATGCCGATGACTGACAACTTGGACACTTTGAAATGGATTGAGGGAGAACCAACAGGATGGAAGAATGTTTGTCCCAAGTGGTTTGATTTCGTAGAAACTACGTGGTGCTTCTCTGGCCGAAGCCGTGATCATCTCCGGTTTTTCGCAGCACGGGTTGCGACGTCACAATGCACATCTCAAATTCTTTGGGAGGCCACAAGATCTGAAGATGTGGAGTTTATCGCTGAACTAAAGAACCTGCTTGGCGCTTATGATACGAATGAATCAGATTTTCGGTGGTGGGGCAGAGCAAATAGGTTGGCCCAAGAAGGAAACACGGCCCGATTGCTTTGCTGCGAAGAAGCCGTTGGAGCTAGGAATCTTGCACGTTGTTCTCACTGTGTGTACCCTCTGAAACACGACATTTTGCTGAAAATCATTTGCGAGCGAGGTCACATCAAAACAGGACTGGCCTGGTGGAGAATGCGATGTAACATACCACCCGATAGTCCGAAAGCCATCCCGCCTCTGCCAGGCAACAAAAGTGCCTTTCTGACAGCATCTCGTCACAGGCAATACCATGTGATCCCCTGGTTATTGAAGAACTTCAGGTGGGAAAAGATCATGCGAAAGACCGACCCTCTGGAAACAATCAAGACATGTAAAGATCCCATTTTGGATGAAAAATTGCGTTCAGTCCCACTGCACTGAAATATCTTATGTGACAGTGGGTCACCAATGCATCTAGACGTTGCTGTTCGCGTGGCCAGATGGATTGATCCGGTTTTGCGGCCCCAACCTGCTTTGTTGCATCTTTCCAATGTCAACAAAATGTGGAGAAACGCGTGTCAGTACCGGCTTGCCGAGGAAAACACCAACAGCGAGGCATTCTTCAGGGCGCTTTATGGTCTATTTCACTCTTGTTCTGATTTGAAGTTACTTTTTACGATCGTGAGGTTGTATGAAAGGCTCCTTGAAGGACATGACTTCGTGCTCATGTTGTTTTGGTTGCTTCCGTTGGGTTCCCTTTCAGCCCTGACCTACCTATATGACAAACACCTTTTACCCAGGTATGAAAAGGATGTTCTGACTCGGGTTATCGCGAAGACTTGCCTATCTGGCAGCGAAAGCCCCGAAATACACCAGGTTATGCTCAACGGCAATCTTGCCGTTCTCTCTTGGTTGGAACAAGAAGCAACGAATTTGGTGAAGGAAAGACCTTGGTGGCTGGAGGATACCTTCAAGCGATGTTGTGTCGTGCCAATCCCAAAATCCCTCCTAATGTTCGCTGCAGCGCACCGCGAAAACATGACACTGCCGATACAACAGGCCATGATCAAACAAGGATGCGCACGAGGAAACATCCAACTGATACCCCTCTTGAAATGCGAGGCGTGCAAAACGTTGGATGTTTCGTACTTTTTGCCAACGATTCAAGGGGCCGCTGAACAAGGGAGGACTGACGTTTTGTTGTGCTATGAAGCAGCGTTCGGGACCAAAATGTTGCGAAACATCATCCGAGGCGCCCGTTTGCGGAGCCCCCTTGGTCACTCATGTGCCGAACGGGGCTATCCTGCCCTGGTTTTGGCTGCTGGATTTGGACACGTGGATACGGCGTTGGTCTTCTGGCGCATACGTTGCGGTATTCCACCAGAGGAGGCATATCGCACCCCCAAGATGCACGTAAACAAGAATATTTTTCGTATCTGCATGTGTTGCAATAACGTCGATGCGGCCGCCTGGTTCCTAAAGAACTACG
>Ga0180437_10005079_pt1 | contig 18199 bp, 20 predicted proteins | sample SS_ome_4_FD_132410 | JGI IMG/M metagenome (GOLD analysis project Ga0180437, IMG submission 132410) | Hypersaline lake sediment archaeal communities from the Salton Sea, California, USA - SS_3_D_1 metaG | ecosystem: Environmental > Aquatic > Non-marine Saline and Alkaline > Hypersaline >... | reverse complement strand
CTCTGATTCGTAATCTCTCAGGCCCCAGTAGGGAGGAGATGTCACCACGCAATTCACGTAGTCCGAACAGCCTCCACTCAGGACACGTAGTGCATTTCCACAAACGATACGACTGCCCATCTTGTCACCCGCAGTTGTCACAGATTCCACAAGAGCCTTCGAACGTATCATCTCCGAAGTAGCCGCAGATGTATGCGGCCCGGCATTCCTTCGAGCGATAGAAGTTGACAACCTCATTCAGCTTGTCTATGCGCTCCTGCCTGAGCACGTCCACATCCGAAGAATCAAACTCGCCATCTTTGGCGACTTCGTACCGGCCACGCCCAAGCGTCTTGACAAGGCCCTTCTTTTTCAGAAAGGCAATACAGCCGCCCACGTTCACACATCCTGACTCAGCGGCCATGACCTTCTGGGTCATCTTCAGCTCGACAGTCTTTTCGTCATCTTTGGCGACTTTCCGAGCGGCCTGTTTTATCCAGCTCCAGAAAATCTCAATGTCTTTGCCGCTCGGGTTGGTCAGGTCAATGAGAAACATCTGCGTCCTGTAGTCATCCCTGTAATCATAGAATGTGATACAGAGCGAGTCCTCGCCGTCACGTCCGGCCCGGCCAATCTCCTGATACCAGTCCTCGATACTCTGCGAAAGGCCAGAGTGGATGACAAAACGAACGTCTGCTTTGTCAATACCCATGCCGAAAGCACAGGTTGCCACGATGACGCCGCCGTCCCCGGCCCAGTTGTTCTGAATATCCGAGCGCTCGGTTGTTTTCAGGCCTGCATGATAGAACGTCGCATCAATGCCTCTCTCTTTCAGAAACTGGCATATTGACTCAGACTCTTTCTTGGTGGCCGTGTAGATGATACCAGTGTTGCCGCCAAGGTCACGGTGCTCCTTGGCGATGAGTGCTATCTGCTCCAGCCTCTCAATGCCCGTGGCCTCCATTGCGGCCAACGTGAGATTCTTGCGATAGACACCCCGGACGAACTTCTTGGCGTCGGGGATGCCGAGTATCTGGCAGATGTCATCCCTCACCTTCTGGGTAGCTGTTGCAGTAAGTGCAACAACTTGTCTTGGATTGAATCTCTCGATGACTCCTCCAAGCTGGGCGTACGACGGCCTGAAGTCGTGGCCCCACCTACTGATGCAGTGGGCTTCGTCAACAGCGAAGATGTCAATGTCAAGCTTCTCGATGGTTCGGTTGAACTGTGGATTTCCAAACCGCTCCGGCGAAACGTAAAGCGCCGTCACGCCCCCACTTGAGACCTCGGCAAGAGCCAGCTTGGTCTCCTGCTCCGAGAGCGTCGAGTTGATGAGTATGGCATTGACCCCCAGTTTCTGAAGGGCATCCACTTGGTCTTTCATGAGAGCAATCAGGGGACTGACTACCACGGTCAGCTTGTCAGACATGAGCGACGGCAACTGGTAGGCCAGACTTTTGCCGTGCCCGGTGGGGAACACCGCCAGAACCCCCTCAGAATCGTCCAGAACAGCCTGTATGACCTCCTCCTGCCCCGGCCTGAACTCTTTATGCCCAAACACCGCCAGAGCCTCGTAGAGGCCCATTTTGGGCGTTGGTGACTCTTCGGGCATTTCCTGCGAAATAGGTTGTTCGACGTGCTTTTTCTCTCGTATCTTCCTGAGCTGTTCAAGTGCGCTTGGCATAAGGATAATCCTCCCTTTTCCACATTATACACTTGAGCGGCCCCACCAAGACAAAAAAAGCCCCCGGAGTTACCTCCGAGGGCTTTTAGTATTCTCTCAACCAGTGCGATTAGACACGGGTGATTTCGAGAACCTGAAGAGCGAAGGGGTTGTACGCCCCAATGCCCAACTGCTCGAAAATCGAGAATCCGATGAGACGGTTCTTCGGGTCATCCGCAGACAACACCGTGAGTTCCGTACGCACCGGGATGCGACCGAAGAATTCGGCCTCACCACAGCAGTACACTGTACCTTCCGGCACAATGCGGCTCACGACAAGCTTGGCACCCCAGAGGGTAGCCATGAGGCCGGTCTTGAGCAGAACTGCCTGCGTCTCGATGTCCAGCGTGTCCCTGTCCCACTTACGCAGGTCAGCGTAGTCCTTGGCGTTCAAGAAGACGATGCTGACACGAATGTCAGTACGCTCGATGTTCGCAAAGGCGTCGGCCAGCGCATTGGCTGTCAGGTTACCGGTCACCGGAATCGCCGGGTTCGGGTTTGTCGGGTCGGCGGCCAGAGCGTCCATAACTGCGAACACCTTGCGGTCTTCCTCAGCCTGAATCTCGCTCTTCGCCAAGTCCACCGAACGCTCAATCAGGTCGAAACGACGCTGTTTGATTTCGGTGAGCTGAATCTCCGGGTTCGAGGCAATCTCGAACAGAGGAAACAGCACCCTTTTCGGCTTCGCCACTGCGACAATGTTCTCGCCCTCTTCGCCGACCACGTAGGCGGTGATATTGGGGTCTTTGTCGTAGATGGGAAGTGCGCCATCCGGCAGTGCTTCTACGTAGAAAGCCTTGCGGCCAACCGACGTGTAGTCACGCCTGCGACGGAGCGGTTGAATCATTGATGCCGCAAGACGCTGGCGGCCAGCCGCCGTGCGAATGTGCTGACCAATAATTTCCTGCTTGGTCTGGTTATCAATAGCCATTCCTTAACCCTCCTTCAGGGTGTTATGCCTTACAGCAGTCGGCACCTCCGCCGCCCTGCCTTGGGGCGTTCAGTTTTGGTCGGCCCCAGCCGAAGCCGGGGCCACACCGTTAGATGCGTTCGTCAAGTCCGAGCGTCGGGCTTGCGGTGCTCGGTGCCTTTGTCAGCACACCGATAATCGTGCCTTCAGTCGAAACTTCGTTGGTCAGAAGACCCTGCGCCGAGCAGTAAAGCAGGTCGCCGACTGTGTAGACAAGGTCGGCAGTTGCGGCGGCGTTCTGTGTCTCGTAAACGTCCACCTCGACCGAAGCCTGTGCCTTCATGACGGCAATCTTGCCGCTTGCCACTGCCGGGCTGTTCTCGAATGCCGCACCAGCCGCATCGTTAACGAACAGACCCACCGGACGAAGTTCGTCCGTGCAGGGAACAACCGTGTAGTCCAAGCCACCGGAAATACCAGCAACCGAACCGCCCAGAACACCTCTCGGTGTGTTCACGCTCAACGTCGTGTTCGTGTTCACGCCGTAGTTCTGCTTTGTGTAGCAGTCATCCGACAGAACCGGAATCGAGTTAAGCTGTCCTCGAATCAGAATGGTAAGTGCCATTGCGATTCCTCCTTCTACCTTTTTGGTTTACCGGCTTAAGCGAAAACGTCCTTCACATCGGGAGCCGAACCCCAGATGGAGGAGATGTCAGCCTGCTCAGCGCCCTGAGACGCCACCTTCGGCTGTCCACCCAGTTTCTTAATACCGGCCTTCTCGGAACCCTCAGTCACCTGAGTTTCCTCCTCAGTTGCTTTGACGGCCATAGGGTCTTCAAACAACTGAGCCAGCCGTGCATCCGCCTCAACGTCAGGCTCAAGGTCGCCAGTCGAGCTTGTCAGCTCGATGTCCAGCTCATTCGGGCCTTTCGCTTCCTCGGAAGCTTCTTTCTTCTCTTCGTCTTCTTTCTTCTCTTCGTCTTCGGCAGTCTTGGACTCTTCGGAGGCTTCCTTCTTCTCTTCCTCTTCCTCCTTCTTTTCGTCCTCAGCCTTGACTTCCTTCGATTCTTCAGACTTGTCAGAAGCCTCTACGGCCTCCTCATCGTCATCATCGTCATCGTCATCGCCGTTGTCATCCTCGGCGGTCTTGGATTCGTCAGAGGCTTCCTTCTTCTCTTCGTCCTCATCCTCTTTCTTGTCCTCAGCCGTCTTGGATTCGTCAGACGCTTCTTTCTTCTCTTCGTCTTCCTTCTTCTCTTCGTCCTCGGCCTTCACTTCCTTGCCCTCTTCTTCGGAAGCGGTCTCTTCCTTGGCCTCGGGTTCTTTCTCTGACGATTCCTTCTTGGCTTCCTCTTCCTTCTTTTCCTGAATGGATTCGGCGGCCTTCTCTTCGTCATCGTTCGCCGCTTCGTAGAGTCCCTGAGTTTCCCCAAAGCGCTCCAACGAACGGTCGAGCGACTCCTGAGTCATGCTCATGAAATCACGAGCTTGGTCTTCGATAACCTCATCGCCGACCTTTTCGCCCAGAAGCAGTACCGCAAGACGAACAGCCTTGTTGGCGGCAACACGGATGCTGGCCACCGTCAGGGTGCTCTGCTTGGGAATGCCGAAGCCGATTTCGTCACGAGGGTTGTCCTTCCACTCATGCCTCATGTCCGGCAGAGGGTGGTTGACAACTTCTTCCCAGTTGTCGTACTGGTCACGTTTCTTGAACTGCCTGTCAGGCTGATTGACCGTACCCGGATAAGGAATGCTATCCTCGACAGCCCTGCGCCTGCGCATACGCTGAGTAAGTCTTACTCTCTTTGACATTACTGCGCCCTCCTGTTGATGCGGGCGTCTATAGCGTCGGCGATGCGGTCAATGCGTTCCGCCAGCTCGATGCGCCCTTCTTTTTCCAGATAGCTCGCAACCTTATCCAAGCGGGCCGATGCCCTCTGGAGGTGCGAAACGTACTCTTCAGAGGCTTTGTAGGCGGTCGGGGCGGCGTCCAAGATGCTGTCATCTGTCGCCAACTCCTCGCCGTGCCTCTCTCCCTGAACATCCGAAAGGTAATCCTGTGTGATTCTGTCTTCGACACCGGGGCTGGTCTCAGAAGCGGCAAAATCGCCACAGTAGACTTCCTCTTCCTCCATGATGTCTTCTTCCATCATGGGTTCGTCCATCATAAGCTCCTCGCCCATGTTGATGCCATCGTTGAGACCGGCGTCATCATCCATGTAGGAAATGCCAAACTCATCAATGCCTTCATCAACGGCGGGTTCCACGATGTCACCGACTTCATCAACGACTGTCGCTTCGTCTACGAGGGGTGCGGCTTCGAGGTCATCCATTCCCAGCTCCATGATGTCCTCTTCCATCCCCATATCGTCAATGCCCATATCGTCCATATAGGACACGGCATTGAGACGGCGCTCCAGTTCGTCAATTTCCGCCGCAAGTGTCTGGCGAGGTGAACGCTTGGCCACAGGCTGACGCCTCGAACCCAGCTTCCTCTCCAGCATTGCGACCCTCTTTTCGAGTGCCATTCTGCTCATTAAGTAACCTCCAATTACGTTTGAAACCCGGACTCAAATACACCACTAGACTTCACCCTATAGGATGAATATCAAAAAATTATTACACTTTCTCCGCCCCGAGCGGAAAAAGCGTAAACTTTTTTTTGATGAATGAGTCCTATTCAGTTATCAGCGCTTCAGCAAGACTCAAAAGCTTTCCTGCGATGCGCTGTTTCTCCGACGCAGAAACCGGCCAATTTTTCTCGGCTTTGTTCCGGTCGCCTTCATCCGTCACGCCACCGCCTCTAATTCTGCGGCGTCTGTGTGTTAACCTTACTCTTTTCATCAATACCCTCTCACTATCCTATCTGCTATCGCCTCACGCTTCCGGCGAAACAGCTCAGCACGGGCCACTCTCAGGACTATCATGCCTGTCCTGTCAGCAACCCTCATCCTGAACAAATCTTCCATTGTCTCTTCAAGCCTCGGTGTTGAAAACTCAATAATTTTCGCCACTTCCGGCACGTCACTGAGATAGTGGTTCAAAACTGCGCCGTAAAACGCCGGTTTATCCACCCACGAAGCTTCAATAAATCTCACCGATTTTTCATCACCGACACGCTTGCCGTCTGCATCAACGGTACGGCCACACAACTCGGCAACAATTCGCTCGACCCCGTCCTCATCAACGAAGGTCTGGAGGAGCTGGCCCTCGATGTGTGGGCAGTTCGGGTCACTGTCACCCAGTATCGTCCCACAGCGAGAACACTGGACATAATCAGCCAGACAGCCCATGCTCATGGTGTTCAGCTCGCCAGCGGCAATCTTCTTTATAAGGCCGTCGTGCTTGCGGTCGGTGGCAACGAGAATATCACAGTAATAAACGTCAGCCTCCTTGCCGTCCTTGGCCACGTAGCGCACGGGCCTCAGCACGGCATCCAGAATCTTGCCCTTGGAAAGTTCCGGCACCTGAATATGCTCAAGGTAATTTTCGGCACCCACGAAGGAACGGAAGGTCGCCATCAGAACTTCATTCGTCCAGCCGTTACCGTTGTTGTTGATAAGCTCTGAGCAGGCTGGCTTGACATAGTAGCCGTTATCTTCCGTGGCCACGCTGGCTACAATGGTGCAGTGGGTGAAAAGGTGACTGTCCTGCGTGAAGCTCTTCCAGTCAACGTCAATACTCCGGGCAACACGCACACGATTGTCACCATGGGCAAGCGCTCCCCACTCCTTGCGAGGATTCATCAAGATGCTGGCTACAGGGAGGTCGAGATTGACCGACCGTGCGCCAGCCGCAATCAAACACGAATCACTTGTACAGCGTCTGTCCATCGTCACCCTCCTTCGTACACAGCATCCTCATACTGGTCTACGAGCAAATCAACCGAGCTTTTCGCCAAATAAAATTGCTCAAGCGCATTCTTCAAATCATCATCCTTGGCATAGCGAGCACCCTTACTCAGATTGCGAGTGGCATTTCGAATCCGCTGGTCAGTTCCCCGAAGACCCCCAAGAGCAGTCAGCTCTCTGGCTACCGACATCAGCTCTCTGGCTATACGCTGATTGTTCATGCTTCTTTCTTCCAGATTGATTTCTTGTTCCGGTAAACCTGCTCAACCATCTCTTCATAGTTGCTCGGCGACAACTTGTACGTCCTCTTGTCCCAGTCGCCCCTCAAAAGAAGACTGCGCCCCTTCGTCCCAACAACCCAGAAAACCATGTTCTGCCCCCTTATCCTCAACACGTCATCTTCCTTGAGGTCTTTCATGGGTATCGGCTCTTGGATGTCCTCGCTCATCAATTCGAAGTACTTGGGATTCCAGCGGCGAATCGTTTTCTCCTTCTCATCCTGACTCGTGGCCCTGCCGCCGCCCAACTGGGCAAACTTCTTCTCCCACTCCGGGTTCTCGAAAAATGGAATGGCCCAGTCGGCATCCTCTTCGTACCAGAACCTGCCGCCGGACTTCATCGCCATCTTTCTGGCCTGCGGCGTGAGCTTCTTGGAGGCCACACTTCTGGCAACCCCAAGACCGCCGTGCCCGGCAGTCGAATACCACACGACGCCCTTTGTAATCGGATAGCCAACCTGCGCTGGCCCCCACGGGGTACGAGGCCCCTTGTCCTCATCGTAATAGACCCCACCTGCGGCAACAATAGCCTTTGCCAGTCTGAGAAGTCTTTTAGCTATGCGTTGGTTATCCATCAGTCTGATGTCTCTTCCACGAATACGGCAACTCCGGCCCTGTCCGCAAAATTGCGAGCACGGGTAGCCTCCTCAATTAGAACCGACAGAAGATGCTTGGCGTCCGAAAGTCCCACGCCCATCTCGCTCAAACGCCCCTTTTCCCCAGCAACAGACGCACGAACTACGGCCAAGGTCAGGTCTTTTTGAATCTGACTGATGGCTTTCATGGGACGCTGAAGGCTCCGCATCTCACTGTCAATTGCACGAATGCCTGTTCCTTTCGCCGTCAGCTCTCTGGCCACGGCCACAAGTTCTCTTGCTATGCGCTGGTTGTCCATCATGACGCCTTTTTCATCTCCTTGACCATCTCATCCAAGAGCTTCTTCATGTCCTCGGCGTTCTCCAAAAGCCCCGGCATAAATGTCTCCCTAGCTTCCAGAATTGCCCTGTCTTTTCCAGCCGACCTCTCCACTGCGTCCAGCCTGCCTTCTGCAAACTTGAAATTGTCCTCCAGTATGCCAGTCCAGTAGAGCAATCTCTTGAGAATGGCCTTGTGAGAGTTTATCATTCGATAGGCCTTGGTGTCCTCATCAACCGCCACAAGCTCTCTGGCAACCTTGCCCTCAAAGTCCTTGGTGTCCTTCGAGGCCATGGTGTTGAGAAGCTCCTGCGTGCTACCGGGTTCGGGCACACGCTCCTCTTGCGCCAGAACAGACCGGGCCATAGCCAGTAGTCTCTTGGCTACTCGTTCTCTTGAGTTCATGCAACACCTCCCTTGCGATGGTAAACCGGAGGCCTGCAAAAGCAGGCCGCCGAATTATTCACACCACTTAGGCAGAAGTGTTGTACGAGTTCTCGTTGTAGGCCGAGATGTTCTCAGACTCAGTGCCGGGCTTACCAACGCCTTCGTGCTGAAGGTGGTCGGTTTCCAGCGTCGGCTGTTTCTTGCCGCCCTGATTCTGGAAGTTCGTTGTCTTCACCGGCGTAGCAACCTTGTTGTCGCCGAAGAAGGCAATCTGTTCGTCCTCACGGACACGGCCAGCTATCACCTCTTGGTACGCTTTGCTGTACGTTCCTGCCATTTTCTCTTCCTCCTTTTTACAGTATCCCTGCTTCTTCCAATGCGTCCTCCAATTCGGACGCAAAACTGTGATTATTTATATCTCTCAAGTCTTCCATAAGAGTTTTCCAAATCCTCTCGTTGGAGGATGTCGGAATCTTCGTCAGTGGTGCCCACTCCTTAAGCTCAGACAACGACTCACGCTGTCCGTATGCCTTCTGAAGAGCCTTGTTGGCATCAATTCCAGCCTTCTTGGCCAGTGCAAACACCGCCAGAAAAACACAACCCTCACTGCTATCCCCTGTCATGTGCCCACCGCCCGGAAGCGTAACGATGAAAGTCTTGTACTCCATCACATACTTCCAGCCGTCACCGGGCTTCCATGGAGAGACCTTGCCGCCATGACTGCGGACGTACTTGATGTTCCCACGAACGCCCATCTTCTCCCACTCATCCAAGGGCACTTCATTCTGATAAGCCGTGAGCATCTTGGCCACAGCCAAAAGTTCGTGAGCGATTCTATTCATGTCTACTCCGAAAGTTCGGGGTGCCTGTCTCTCACCCAGTCACCGTATGTCGAAAATCCCTTGATGGGTTCGTCTATCTCACCCACCGGGTCAGGGTAAGCCGCCCTGATTTTTTCATTCTTCCAGTAAAAGTTCCACTGGGCCTCCGTCAACTGCTCCTGCTTCGCAGTGTAACGCTTCTTGGAAATCCTGTGCGACTTCAAGTGGGCCGCCGTGACGCTTCTCTTGTACTTCTTTCCGCAAACAACACATCTCTCAGCCATTGTGAAACTCCTTTATTTTAATCTCTTTTTTAATTCTTTCTTTACTGCCTTGGCCACATCACCTCGCCAGCCACTCGCATTGGAGAGGAAGTAGGCCACGATAGAACTCCCCGTGTCCATGTAATACATATCTTTCACGCTGGACAGCGAGAACATCGCCTCCAGATAGGGCTTTGCCGCAAAATTAACACGTGCCCAGTCAGCGCTTATCAGCGACGCTATCTCCGAAAGAGTCATCCTCGAAAGGTTGTCCGGCACCTCAATGGCCGCATTCCTGCCCCTGCGAGTGGAAGCTTCCTTCTCCACCGGTTCAATCTCGACCTCGATGGTTCCGTCAGGCTCAAGCTCAACCTCGACCTTTCTCTCCGTGACAGTCTTGCTGGACGGAATCTTGAAGCCGCAACCGGGGCAATTATAGAGCTTGTCATTCCGGGTAAACCTCTGCTTCTCCATTTCCTTCCTGCACTTCGGACAAAGGGCATTGCCCTGAGACTGCTCGTTCTTTGTCAGGCGATATACCCTGTCCTTGTCCGTCCAGTACATTGCCCTGCGACTGCGCATGCTCGCAATCTGAGGGGCATTCAGGTCGCCTCCGGGGGCATTCTGGTCACCGCTTGCCTCTTCCAAATCCTCTTCTGTTTCACCAGCCTGCTGTGGCGCAATCTTCGGGCCTTCCTTCGACTGCTGGAGTGCCTCCGGGGCCAGCTTTTTCTGGAGTCTCTGCATAATGCTGAAGCCGCCTCCAACAGGCTTATCAATACCGTGAATCTTGGGGTCGCCGACGAACTGCGGGTCTTCCTTGGCTTCATCTTCAGTCAAGGCAGACCTGTCTCTAAGACTAATCAGTTCGCCGGTCTGTGCAAAAGGGCGCAAATCTGTCGCCTCTTTTGACAGGCTCGCCCTGCGAGATGCCGCCCGACCTTCTACCTCCACCCTCTCGGCAAGATAATGCGGGGAGTGCTGAACTTCATCCGGGTCATGCTGAGTCACCGACCCGTCACCCCAGTCCACAGAAACCTTGCAAATCTTTCTGTCAACGTCCACCACCCTGCCGATAAAGTCTATGCTTCCAGTGATAACCGACGTTACGACATCACCCTCCTTGAAGTTCGACAGTGCGGATTGAAGGTCGCTGGCAACCATAGTTCCACGCCTTGTTTTCATAGTCATTTCCTCCACAAACGGTGCTAATATCAAAGAATTATTACGTCAATTTATCTCCACCGGCCATTTCGGCTTGAATTTTTCGCTAACTTATCTCCACTGGCCATCCCTTTTTTGGCCTGAACTTTCTGTCCGTTATTGCCACATTCCTTATGTTCCTAATCGCAAAACCCTTGATGTGTCTCGCCTTCATATCGTAGGCGAAAAGCATCTTGCGCCTGCCCACCCTAAGCCGCCTGTACCGATACGAGTAGGGAGCCACGATGTACTTCTTGGTCTCGTTAGTCGTTATCTTCCGATAGGTCAGGACAACCTGAACCAGCCTCAGCGCCGCCTCACGAATGGCCAGCCGCTTGTTTCGAATGGCAAACATGGTGCCGCTCTTGGGCTTATACCCGACACGCTTGGCCTTCCTGCGGGGAGCCTTGGCCTCCTGCTCCTGAATGAAGGTGTCCTCCTTCTTCTTGATAGCCTCAAGCTCTTTCTTAATTGCATCTGCAAATGACGCCATTCTATGGTCTCCTGTACGTGCCTGTCACGGCACTCGTAATGCCGCTCCTGTTGGCCTCTGAGCCAATACCCTGATTGTAAATGTACTCCTCTTCGTCCAAGTCTCGCTGGTTCACCGTCTTTACTATGTCAGCCGGGTTGTCCGACCACGAGGCACAGGCAATGCCCATGTGGTCATCGTCTATGGGCTGAACCCTGAACGCACGACTGTCCAACCCTCTCCTGAACCAGTAAAGGGCCGGGCAGTAAGTTGCGTGCACACACGCACCACACCCTTGGCCCACTGGTCTGGGCGTCGCCTGAAGTTGAGGGTATGGGAACGAAAAATCCATTGTCACTCCTTTGGCACTGGTTCAAGCTCATCGAGTGCATCCTGTTGCTCAGCCGTCAGTGTCAGCCCCAGCCTCGTTATCTCGTTCGTAGCCTCGGTCAAGTCCTGCGTCTCCGATATGGTGTGCAGTGACCATGTTTCTCCATTCGCAAAAAACGGCACGACGGTAAGGTTCGTGCTGACATAGCATATGCGCCACGAATACTTTATCTGCGTCTTGGCAACGAGATTCGTGCCGACAGGATTCACCGGGGCGTTCGTCTGTGTGTTCGCAATCCTGTCTTCAATAGGCACAGGAGTTTCCGCACATACGAAGGCGGTCATCAATACCATTATCGTTATCAGTTTGTAGTTACAGTCCATCCTTTACCTACCAAGTTTGCTTTTGCCGCAAGCCCTGCCGCCCCCGGAGGAGCATTTCCACCAGATAAAACAGCGTTACCCCCTGTTGCCCCACTCGCATCCAAGTCAACAAGAACATTGTCAACCTCCCCAGAGGTGAGAGTGCCATAGAACTCCAAGTTCATTCCAGCAGGTCTAGTGTTGGAGAAAAATCCCCCGGTGCTGTTGTAGCTGACATCAGTGTTCACTACCGACAGTTGTATCAAATTGGTAACGCCATTAAAGACGCTCCAGTCGCCTGTCAGGAGGGAGTTATTCCAGAACATGATATCGGCGTTGACGGACGCATCTGGAAGTTGGAATATCCCCGACTCCAACCCCGTACATCCCTCAAATGTCCTTACCCAACTTGAGACGTTCGTACAGTCACTAAACAGATTCGCAGGAATCGCCCCAGTTATGGATGAACAGCCCCTAAAGAGCCTGCTGAAAGTTGTTACATTGGTACAGTTGACGAACATGTTTGAGCCTATGGATTCCAGACTGCTACAGTTCTGGAACATTGAATTGGCGAAAATCAACTTCGTAAGATTACTACACAGGCCTTCGGGGACAGCCCCGGTAAGTCCGCTACACCCGTCAAACACGTTGGCCAGAATCGTGACGTTCGTACAATCGTTGAATAGGCCAACAGGAATAGAGCTGGTCATTCCGGTGCAATCAGAAAAGGTAAACCATATCGTCCCCGCCGACACGCAGTTGTCAAACATGTTGGAACCCAAACCAGTCAGCCCTGAACAACCTCCGAATGTTGATTGAAAATCACCCGCACTGACACAATTACTAAAGAGTCCGTCAGGTAATGCCCCATCCAAGCCAGCGCAACCAAAAAAAGTCTGACGAAAAGTTGACGCACTCACACAGTCATCGAAAAGGCCCACTGGAAGAGAGCCGGTTATCGAGCTACAGCCATCGAACGTAGAGCGGAAATTGCTCGCACTCGTGGCATTGTCAAACAGCCCTGTAGGAATCGGGCCGTCCAAGTTACTGTCACCCTCGAATGTCAGAAAGAACGTGGTGACGTTCGACGCTCCCTCAAATAAATCCGCCGGGATGAACCCTGTCAAGCTGTTACAATCCTTGAACGTCCTTTCAAAAGAAGTCGCAGACGTACAGTTGAACAGATTAGAGGAGAGGCCCGTCACTCCTGTGCCGTTAAATGCGGCATTGAAACTACCGACCTTTGTGCAGTTTGCAAAAAGCCCTTCAGGCATAACACCCGTCAGACTGCCGCAAAACTGGAAAAGCTGAAAGCAGGTAGTGACGTTGGTGCAGTCATCGAACAGTCCGGCAGGAATGGAGTTCGTAAACCCGCAATTCCCAAACGTCCTGTAAAAGCTCGTATTCTTCGTGCAGTTGTCGAACAGGTTGGAACCAAGATGGGTCAGCCCACTGCACAAGTCGAACGTCTGATTAAAGGTCACGACCTCCGTAAGGTTGCTGAACAGCCCATCAGGAATAGCCCCGGTCATAAAACTGCACCCGGCAAACGTCCTGCTGAATGAAGTCGCATTCGTATTATTGCTGAAGAGGCCCGGTGGAAGGCTGTTAGTTATCTGACACGACTCAAAGGTTTCGAAGAAGGTGGTTGCCAGTGGACAGTTGTCGAACAGTCCGGCAGGAATAGACCTCAAGTTCGAACACCCGTTAAACGTCTGGTGAAAAGACGTGGCATTCGTAGCGGTATCGAAAAATCCATCTGGAATACTGGAAATGGAGACCCCTGCAAAGCTCAACTGGAATGAGTTCAGCCCGGTAATTCCCTGAATCGGAGACAGGAACGCTGTCACCTTGCCCGGATTGGTCTGGAACCGGAAACGTGCAACCTGCCCCCTCATGGTCAGCGTCCACACCCCGGCCCCCGAATAGGTGTGAAGGACAGGAGCAGAGGTGGTGTTGGTCGTAATGGTACCATCGCCCCAGTCAATTATGAGATTGACTGCAAAATCCAAATCTATGCCTATCTGGTCAGCACCCGTAGTGGTAATCTCGAAAGACGTGGCAACGGCTGTCTCATCTGTCCTCGTGAGCGCTTTGCTTCCGACCACCACGGCCTTGTTGTTGATAACCACAATTCTGGTGTTCGTCACGGTGAGCGCCTGAGCGTTCCAAGCGAACAAGAGTAAAAATATGTAGAGCAGTTTTTTCACTCACCACCCCTCATGGCTGTTTAATCAGGCGTGTAGTATCCGAGCACTGCGAACTTGAGGCTTGTCCATGTTCCTGCCGATAAGTTGTACTGAATCGTCCTGTTGGCGTCCACGTCTATGATGAAGTCAGGAAAGTTGTTCTGACCGTTCGGCGTCGTGGGCCTGCGCTCGTTCACGCCGCCTGTCGTGCCCTTCTCCCTGAACTTGGCAACCATAGCCGCACCGCCAGCCTGAACGTTGAGCCGAACATACACCGACTCCGTCCCATCTGGCACCTCGTTGGTCAGCGGCAGGTCACGCCAAGTGCCATCAGTTGTGAAGTCCGGCTTTACAAAGTCCCACGCTCCGAGGTCTCCACGGCTGACGTACTTCAACTTCTCCTTCATCGTGGCGACATCATCCTGCGACATGACTTCGCTTCCGACATGTAATGAGTTGCTGGAGATGTAGACCTCCTTGATGGGGTTATCCGGCTTGCCTATTGTCATGTTCGTGGTGATGGGGTTGATAACATCCGCAACATCAATCTCGTGCATGATATAGGTATTGTCGTTCGTCCCCGGCTGAATATCCCACCCCTCCACCTTTACCCATATAAGCCTTACGCCATTGTTGGTGGTGGATTGACGAAGTCGAACGTAGTAGTCATCCGCCAAGGCCGCACCGCTCAACATGAGCATTATCGCTATCACAAACAATCCGTATCTTTTCATGTCATGTCTCCTAAAATTGCGGTTCATGCTTCCACCTGAACACACCATCCTTAACCGTCTCGATATGACCGTCGTAATCATCCCGAGCATCGCCCGTCATCCTTCTCAACTCCGCTTGGAACAGCACACCCGCTTCCACGGTGAGATTCGTGAAAACGAGCGGAGTGGTCTCATTCTGGGTAGTGCCGTAGAGAACGACATTCGTGACGGACTGGTCTACCGACTTCGTCGTCAGTTCGCCGTCAGCAACAAGGCGTATGTCCAGCCTCCACACAGCCGTCGTTACAGCACCGCCCGCCGGGTCACCCACTCTCGCATCAAAACGTATGCTGTGGGTGATATTTGTATCTATGCCCTCCGGCACCTCGAAGGCGAACCACGATGCACGCTCCGCCGTGTCAATGAACTCGAAGCAGTCCCAGTAATCCCTCTCAATATCAGACGGGGCATCTGTCGAACTATACATCGGAAAAACAGTGGCTTGCTCATCCTGAACGATTGTATTGAGGTCGCTCAACAACGCCAGTGTTCCGTTCGTGTTCGGCATCTTGTACGTCCTGCTGGTAGCCGTCGAAATCAGCGACGCATCAAAGAAACCCAACTTCGTCGGGTCAGCATCATCGTAGATGTTGAACAGCGTATCTTGGAACGCCACCTGAGAGATTCCAGAACCGGCCCCGCCACCCGACGTGGCATTGATAGCGAACCCACGGAAATCTTGGTTGCCGCCAGAAACGAGGGTATAACTACCCGCCGCATTTTGAATAACGACACGGGCGATGCTGAATCCACCTCCCCTCAACCCCTGTGGAAGAAAGTTCACATCGTAGTTGGAGGAATCTGCCAATGCGTTGGCATCGGCTGTATATGTGCCCCTCGGCAGAGTGCAGTAAAGCCTGCTAACGCCATCATCTCCAGATGCGGCAAAACCGTAAATGTGAACACCGAATCGCCGTCCATTTCCAATAGAAGTTCCATCCTCAATTTTGGTTATCTGGTTGAAGTTGGTAATCGTACGGTACGGCGTATCCGGGTCGTTAATAACCACAATCTCAGCCGGGTCGCTGAACGAAGGAAACGTCTGTCTGTGCATCTGGTAGACAATACCAGATGTATTCGCCCACGTTACGTTGCCACCCGCATCATCTGTAACGGTGAAGTCCACACCGCTGAAATAACTTGCAGGCTCCTGCCTTATGCGCTCACGGTCGTATGCGATTGCACTTCTACCATCATGTGCCACAGCCTCCGTAGTCCTCTGAAGTGCCGTTGGGCCATTCGTAAGAGTGTGTCCTGCGCTCTGGAGGTACGCACGAGCCATCCATGCAAACTCGCCTGAAGGAATGGTGGTCGAGTTCGTCAAGACAGCCGAAGAGCCACTTCCTGCCACCACGTAGACGTAGTTGAGTACCGGGTTGGTGTCCGTGCCAGTCGTGAGAGCGCCTGACCGTGCCCGACCTCCAATACCACCGCCGGTAGTGCAATCAAGCGTGTAGAATGAGCCGCCGAACATGTAGGTCATGTCTCCGCCGCCAATCAACTCGGTCTCGCAATAGACTGTCCCAGCAACGTTGGTGATATAAAGAGCCTGCTTCTGGACACTCAGACCATCCGTAAGATTGGTCGTAGACCCAAACACGCTCTGGTCGAACGGGTTGTTCGTGGACGTCGCCACGTAGTTCGTGAGAACATCCCAGTTGACAATCTCGTAACCACTTGTGGCTGTACTGTAAACAAGCCACTGGGCATTGGTGAGATAGCCGTTGCCGATTGTAGCGCCGCCCTGAAATGCCAGCGAATTGTTTGCAATTCCGGTAATGCTGAATCCATTCATGTTCAGGTTGGTCGAAGCCGTTGCGCCCACGCTCATAACCGAAGCAAGACTCGGCACGCCTGCACTCTGAACATAGTTCGTCATTGTTTGCCAGTTGACAACCATTGTAGTCCCTGTAGCGGCCACAGACTCAGTTGAACCACTCATGGCAAGATTGGTGGCCACGCCATTCAGGATGTCCACCTTCAAGTCTATCTGAGCCTGCAAGGCGTTACTCACGGCGGTATCAGCCGCCGTGTAAGCCGCAGTCAGGGCATTGGAAAGTGCTGTGTCTGCCGATGTGTAGGCAGTCGTGAGCGCATTCGACAATGCCGTGTCTGCCGCTATGTATGCCGTTGTAAGAGCGTTGCTCAGAGCCGTATCAGCATTTTGATACCCTGTGGTCAGGGTGTTGCTTAAAGCCGCATCAGCGTTCTGATAGGCAGTGGTCAACGCATTACTCAAAGCCAAATCAAGGGCATCTACTTCTGCCTTGGTGTAGACATTCGTAAGGCCAGATGAAGCCGTTACCCAGTTCGTCATAACTTTCCATGAAACAATCTGATTCCCTTGCGTAGCAACAGCGGCATTATTCATCTCAGGCACAAGATTCACCGAATCTATAAATGAGCCGCCCTCCATATCTAAAGTGCCAGTGCCCATATTTATATCGCCAGATTCCATGTCTATACCATTGCCGTCAAATCGAATATCGTTATTGAACAAAATCTGTTGCGTAAACTTTATCGTTGTCGTGTTCGTGGCAGGAGGCAGAGCCGGAGTGATGGCAAAGTAGTTCGTCATCGTCTGCCAGTTGACTACCCAGTTATCAGATTGTGGGCTGTTCGTTGTCCAGAATCCTTCACCCGCTGTTATCGTCTCATCGCCGTGGGATACTTGACCGTCACCCGCCACGATAGCCCTATTGTGAGTAACAGTTGTCGCTCCCATGCCCAGCGATTCGTTCCCCGTCATGCGATTGGTTTCCCCAGAAGTCAGATAAAACAACTGGATAGAACTGTCTCCATTCTGGTTTATAGCAGTTCCGCCAGCCTCGGCATATCCTAACTGCATAACAGAAACGGGGCTATTCGTAATGATGAAGTGACCCCCACCTCCCCCCGACAATCCTCTCTGAATACTACCATGAGAAGCAGTGCTCATATACCAACGACTACCAGTACCCGCAATGTATCCAATCTGCTCCGAGCCGTTATTGACGCCATCCATAATCATCTGACCATTGCCGGAAATGGTACCCCGCTGGTGAGAACCCTTACTGTTACTGCCCATTGTCACAGTTCCAGCACCCGACCCAGTCATGTGAACATTCTGGATTGAACCGTAGTTATTTGTCGGCATCGTAAATGTTGGCGACCCGAATAGAACCGTCGGTGGAATGTAAGACGCATCCCCATGATAAAGAACGCCTTCAAACTTATTGCTGTTCGAGAACACGTTGTACTGGCTCTTGAACGCCACGTCGGACAAAGCCGCACTTGTCAAGTACCCCTGATTTGTCATGGTCTGCCAGTTGACAACATCTGTGCCGCTACTGGCGGTCACGCTCTCAGTCGAGCCATTCATGGCAAGATTGGTTGCCACGCCGTTGAGGATATCCACCTTCGCATCCAAGGCGTTCTGAAGGTCGGTCTGGTTAGCCAGCGTTCCAGCAATATTGCCCCAGTTAACAACTGCGAGGTCGCTCCTGCTATCCTGAATAATCCTCCACTCCTCAATATTATCACACCGAATAGCCTGAAGCGTGAAGCCGCTGTTGGCAATTGATATAGTCTGCGTAGTGCTCGCATACTCCACAACACCTGTGCCCGGCCCATCCAGATTGAAACGCATGATGTCACCGTTCTTGGCATTCGTGATACTGCCAAGAGATGCTGTAAGCGTCTGCGACGAATTGGTCGTGTAGAAAATATACGTACCTGCCGCAGTAGCGTCAACCACGATGTT
>Ga0180437_10005075_pt1 | contig 18210 bp, 14 predicted proteins | sample SS_ome_4_FD_132410 | JGI IMG/M metagenome (GOLD analysis project Ga0180437, IMG submission 132410) | Hypersaline lake sediment archaeal communities from the Salton Sea, California, USA - SS_3_D_1 metaG | ecosystem: Environmental > Aquatic > Non-marine Saline and Alkaline > Hypersaline >... | reverse complement strand
AGCGGCGCCCCCGCCTCCTTCGCCGCCACCATCGAGGCCTTCACCACCGCCTCCGAGTTCGGGCAGATCGCCAGCACCGTCGGGGCCTGGCCGGGCTCCCCAAAGAAGCTCCGCAGAACCGCGAGAATGGCGTCAGCCAGCGGTTTCCTGTCCTGCGCAGCCTTCGCGCGCAGCATGCTGTGGTCTGCGTGTTGCATCCATCTGTCCTCGCCGGCGTGCGGCTTCATCTGAACGGAGGGGAAGGGCCGCCGCTACAAGGCCCATGGCGGCAAACCGGGTTGCGGCTCCCGGCGGCCGCCGGGCGAAGCCACCTCGCTTCATCTGACCTGCTGGGACCGGTAGGCGGCCGGGCTGCACCCGAAATGGTCCCGGAATGCCCGGTGGAGATGGCTCGAGTCGGTGAAACCCGCCTCGCCGGCCACGGCCTCCACCGTGTGGTCGGTGTAGAGCAGGCGATGGGCAGCGTACGCTAGCCGAGCGCTGAGCCGGAACCTGCCGAAGCTGATCCCCATCGCTCGCTTGAACGTGTCTCTGAAAGTCGACTCGCTGACCCCGCATCTGGTGGCGGCCTCCGCCGCGGTGATCCTGGCCCATGGGGTGTCACGGATGAGCTTGATCGCGGGCATGATCTGGGGCAGCTTGCATCGGTCTCGTGGTGCGCCAGTCTCGATGCCTCCCGCAGCTTCCGCTCCCCCCGCTCGCAGATGCGCCCCCAGGAGGCGGAGCAGGTCCAGCCGTACCATGGACTGCCAGTGCGCCTTCTGCCCTCTCAGCTCCCGAGCTATCGCCCTACCGATCTCCGCCAGCTCCTGCCGCATCTCTGGGTCCTGCACCAGGGGCCTGCGCTCCGCCGGCAGCGCGAAAAGGTCGAAATACGGGGGGGCATCGACGGGCTGCTCCGCCAGCAACTCGGGAAGGAACACCAGCGCGATGCTCCTCGTTCCGGGCTCCCGGATCTCCCAGGCGTGCGGCTCCCACATCCCACAGAGCCAGGCCTGTCCCGCGCCGCATGCGACCTCCGCTCTCTCGAATGTCATATCGATCCGTCCCCTCAGAACCAGCCCCACCTCCAGCCCCGGATGGACATGCCCCTCCCGCACCTTCGCTCCCGGCTGATCCCAGTCGAATGAGAACACGAGCGGCCTCGCCTGGCCGCGCCAGTCCTGGGCGACACCTCGATCGGAGAGCTCCCTTTCGACGAGAGAGTCCACCTGTACGGGCACCGGGCCATCCATGCCCCGATTCTACCGGAATCGCAACCCCGTGTACAGTGACGCCGCTCCGGGCGCGCGCTACCCTTGGGTTGCCGGAAAGCGCCCCGTCCCGCGGGCGTCATACAGTGGGCATGACGCGATCGGGCTGCTCGCCGCCGTGCGGCGCAACCGTCTTCTCGCCGCGCGCCGACGTAGGTCCGAGATGTCGAAGTGGAGGAGGCGAACGCACACTGCACGGGTCCCGCGCGCGGGTCCCGTGCAGTGTGCCGACAGCCCGGCCGATTCTCCGTTGACCTCCCTCCGACAGCGCGCCTGGAGTACGCGCGAGGGCGTGCTGGACCGCGGCCCCTCGCCAGCCAGGAAATGCTCACACACCGGACGGGAGACGAGCGCGCGGCGGGCATGGAGGGAGCGGACTTCGGTCACGGCATGAGCAGGTGATGATCGCAGCGTGAGCAGGTTGCGATCGCGGAGCGATCAGAACAAGGTCACGGCGTGATCGGGGGGCGGGCAGGCTGTGAGCAGGTGCTGGTCCCGGCACGCACCGCTGCGTGCCTCTTGCGCTGACGGCGGGGAACGGATACGATTGTGCCTTGGAGGTCCGACGTAGTGCAACGGCGTGTCTGGCGCGGCTTTGCCGTTGGCATCGTCTTGCTGCCGTTCAACGCCCTCTGGGTGCTCTACATGGAGCACATCGCCGCCTACGGCCCCATCTCCTCCACCATCTCTCTCTTCTTCAACGTCGTCTTTCTCCTCTTCTTCCTCACACTCGCCAACCGCGCCCTGCGCCGCCTCCGACCCGGCCTCGCCCTGAACCAGGCCGAACTCATCATCGTCTACGTCATCCTCACCACCGGCACCTCACTCGCCGGCCTCGACGGCATGCAGGTCCTTCTCCCCGTTATGACGCACGGCTCATGGTTCGCCACCCCCGAGAACCAGTGGGACCGCATGCTCTCCGCGGCCCCCACTTGGCTCATCGTCTCCGACCGGCAAATCCTCTACGGCTATTACAACGGCTCCGCCACCCTCTACCAGGGCGCTGTCATCCGCGCCTGGCTCACTCCCGTCCTCGCCTGGACCGGCTTCATCGCCGTCCTTATCTTCGTCATGATCTGCATCTCCACTCTCGTCCGCTCCCAGTGGGCCGACCGAGAGCGCCTGGCCTTCCCCATCATCCAGCTCCCCCTCGCCATCACCGAGCCCGGCACCGCCCTCTGGCGCAATCCCCTCCTCTGGCTCGCCTTCGCCGTCGCAGGCAGCATCGATCTCATCAACGGCCTCCACTACCTCTACCCAACAATCCCATACCTCTCCATCGCCCCCACGCTGGATAACTACGGCGCCAACGACCTCATGCGCTTCATCCCTGATATGCCCTGGGCCGCCATCGGCTGGCTCCCCGTCACCTTCTACCCCGCCGTCATCGGCCTCGCCTTCCTCGTTCCCACCGACCTCCTCTTCGCCTGCGTTTTCTTCTTCTTCTGGTGGAAGGCCATGTTCGTCCTCGCTGCCGCCCTCGGCCTCAGCCAGGGCTTCACCGAAGAAATGTCACGAAGCGTCTTCCCCTTCCACAACGAACAGATGTTCGGCGGCTACCTCGCCATCGCCATCATCCCTCTCATCATTGGCAAGGCTTACTACCGCGAGGTCTGGAAGCGCATCCTCGGCCGCCCCTCCGAGGTGGACGACTCCCAGGAAGGCCTGAGCTATCGCGCCGCCGCCATCGGCATCCTTCTCGGCCTCGCCGGTCTCGTCGCCTTCAGCACCCACGCCGGCCTCTCGCTGAACCTCGCCATCCTCTTCTTTCTCATCTTCTGCATCATCTCTATCGCCGTCGCCCGCGTCCGCGCCGAGTTCGGCTCCCCCGTCCACGACTTCCACTGGGCCGGCCCCGGCCAGACCATCACGTATGTCGGCGGCACCGCTAACATCGGCAACCGGGACTTGACCATCCTCAGCCTCCTCTGGTGGTTCAACCGCGCCTACCGCTCCCACCCCATCGGCAACAGCATCGAAGGCCTCCAGATGGCCGCCCGGACGCGCTCCCCCGCCCGTCCCATCGTCACTGCCATCGTCCTCGCCTCCGTGTTTGGCGCGCTCGCCGTCTTCTGGGGCTGGCTCCACTACGCCTACGGCCTCGGCGTCGCCTCCAAGTGGAACGGCGGAGACTCGCGCGGCGTCGAAATGTGCTCCAACCTCCAGTCTTGGATCGAGAACCCTACCCAGGCCAACTTCGGCTCCCTCTTCGCCGTCGGCGCCGGCTTCGCCATCACCATGCTGCTCGCCGCCGCCCGCACCGCTTACGTCGGCTGGCCTTTCCACCCCGTCGCCTACGCCATCTCCGCCAGTTGGTCCATCCACCTCGTCTGGATGCCCATGCTCATCGCCTGGATCGCGAAGACCACCATCCTCCACTACGGCGGCCTCCAGGCCTACCGCCGCGCCCTCCCCCTCTTCTTCGGCCTCATCCTCGGCGAGTCCGTCGTCGGTTGCGCCTGGCCCCTCATCGGCCTCATCTTCGACGTCCCAACCTATAGCTTCTGGGGGCTCTGACTCCGTCCCTCATCCGCCGATTCGCAGGCGAACTCCGACCGGCTCCCACCGCCCTTTCAGTCCTTCCATCTCCTCGTGCGTCGGCCTCACCTCGTGTCACCGATCCCAGCACGCCCCACGATTACCGCCTCTCCAGATAGACGCAGGGCAGGAGTCTTCCTCCTGCCCCTCTGCATCGCTATCCAAACCGGCCCCGGCCGCGCTCATCCTTCCTTGCGTGCCTCCTCCAACGCCTCCTCCAACGCCTCCTTCACCCGATCCCGCACCAGGTAGAGCGCCTTATGCATGATCGTGTCCCCCGTCGTCGGATCGAGCACCATCGAACTCAGACACGGATACGCGTGGTGCAGCTCGCCCGCCTTCTCCGGCAGGGAATCATCTGCCGGCAGCCCCACGAGCTTCTCCGCCACGAAGTCCGTCGACCCGCACGCCGCTCCACTGAGCACCTCAACCGCGGCAACCTTGCCATCCTCGAGCTCGAAACGAAACGTCGGAACGCCCACGCCGAACTCCTCGCAGAACTGCTTGATGGTTGGAGTGCTCGGCACCAGCGAGCAGAACGGCTTCGGGAAGGCCGACTCCATGTCGTTCGCGGCGCACGCCTGCGTCACCTGACGCTGAAGCCCCGGCTTGATCCAGTTCGGGTCCTCGATGGGCGCAATCAACGCCTTTACGCTCCCCCCTCCCACCATGTTCGGGATCTCCAGCAGCAGCTCCGGGTGGATGTTGATCGCGATGATCACATCCCCCGCCCCAAGCTCTCCCGGCAGGTATTCCGCCGCGTCGTCCAGCACCGGCGGCAGCGACCGCGGCAGCTGGTATGCGTCCACATTGCCCGGCGACATCCTCGACAACTGTGCCAGCACACGCTCGAAATACCGCCCTCCTTCATGGACGATCTCCACGCGCACGCTTCTTGCCTCCTAACGCTCCAGTGTAATCTACTACGCTCGATACGCCTTCAGAAAGTCATCGGCGTATACAGCCCGGTTCAGCAGCACTTCAGACGCGATCATCGCCTCCATCAGCTCCGTATCCAGCACGTCCACTATCGCCGCGTCCAACCCGGCCGCGATCGCCATCACGAGATACGTTCGGTTCAGCAGCTCCCGCAGTTGGGTGCTTTGCGACACGTTGCTCAGGCCCAGCACCGTCTTCGGCGGTGGGTCCGAGAGCACTTTCACGTTGCGGATCGTCTCCAACACATGCCCCGGCGTCGGCTGCGTCACGTTCACCGGCAGGATCACCGCGTCGATCATCAGCCGCTGCGGCTCCAGCCCCTGCTCCATCGCCGCCGCCACGACCCGCAGCGCAATCTCGGCCCGCCCGTTCGCGTCTCGGGGAACTCCGTTCGCATCGATCGTCAGCGCAATCAGCGTCGCATCATACTCCACAGCCAACGGCACGAAGATGTCGAGCTGGTCCTGCTGCCCCTTGGTCGAGTTGATGACCGACCCCGGCCCCGCCAGCTCCAGCCCCTTCCTCATCACATCCGGCTTCGTCGTGTCGATCGCCAGCGGCGCATCCGTCACCTCCCGGATCGCCTTCACCAGCCACCCCATCGCCTCCAATGGATCGGCCGCCGCCGGCCCCACGTTCACATCGAGGCAGTTCGCGCCGGCCGCCAGTTGCTTCTTCGCCAGCGCGTGAATCGCCTCGGGGTTCTTCGTCTGAATCGCCTCCTTGACCGACTTGAACATCCCGTTGATACGCTCGCCGATTGCATACATCTCTCAAGCCTCCTCGCCCATCAAAGAATCGATCGTCTTCCGCAACAGCGCCACCGCCTGCGGATGCCACATCACGAGCACGTGCGTGCCGCCGTGCAGGAAGCACGTCGCCGTCGTCGTCTCCCCGCTCACCCCCCGCTCCATCGCCGCGCCCCATTCCGGCGCCGTCTCGGCATCGATCCGCGCCTCCTTCGCCTTCCACGCCTCCGGCCCGACCACCGCCAGCATCGGCATCGACAGCATCCGATCGCCCGCCAGCGCCGCCAGCCTCGTCCGTTCCATGATCGAGTAGGCGTACTCCATCCCGTATCCGAGCCCGCCCGTCGCTTGGAACATCACGATCCGAGACAGGTCGAGCCCCATCTCCGACACCAGGATGTTCACCTGCTTCTGAATGTTAATGTCGATCGGGGCCTCTGTAATCAGCTTGTGCCCGTCCGCCATGCAGGCCACCGTGATCGTCTTGTAGTTCTCCTGCGTCGCCGTCCCGAGCAGGCAATTCTCCCCCGCCGCCACCTCGCTGCACCGGGGTATGATTTCGTTGTCCTTCTCCGCCTGGCCGCAGCCCCAGATGATCAGCGGCACACCCACCGCACCCAGCACCGACTTCACCGCCTGCGCGCATTCCTCCGCCGACTTGTCTCCCTGGTCCGGGTGCGCCCCGGCCAGCCGCAGACATACCATGTCCGCCCCGAACTCGTCCACGCACCTCTTCGCCCAGGCGGCCGGATCGCCGGCCACGTCGCCCAACGCTTGCTCCAACGGCGCCGCCCAGTTCTCAGGCTTGTCGTCCAGCACCTCCATCGCGATCGCGGGGCGGTTCGGCGTCTTCCCCTCAAAGTGCAGAAACGGCAGGCTCGTGTCCCCGCCGATCTTCACGACCGACGTCCGCGTCCCGCCCTCCGCCGAGGTGGCCCCGATGGTCACCTCGTTCACGGCTGCCGCCCATTTCTCCGCTGGCATCTCAAACGCCATCGCTACACTCTCCTATACAGATCAATTGGTTAGGCCTGAGACGCAGGGCTCAATCCGGCGATAGCACGAATGCGATCTAAGTCAACGTGCTTCTGGAAGAGCGCCCGCGCCCGTTCCACCTTCGCACTCTCCCGCACCCTGAGTCGCCCCGTTATGTGCTCTATTCGCTCCACCGTGGTCAGCGTATCGTGCGGTGCCAGCAGCAGCGGCACTCCGAGCTGCTGCGCCCGATTCACGATCGGCCCGCTTGGATAGATGTTTCCGGTCAGCACCAGCGCCCGCGTCGCCGTCTGCAGCGCCGCCAGTTGAATGTCCGCCCGGTCTCCTCCGGTGATCACGGCCTTGTCCGAAAGCTGCCTGAAGTACTTCGCCGCGCTCGCCACTCCCATCGCCCCGATCACGAAATGCACGATGAGTCGCTCCAGCGCCTTCTCGCAGCACAGCAGCTTCGCCGGCAAGTGTTCCACCAGCTCCCTCACCGTGATCGCCCTCAGCAAGTCGTCCGGCGGCAGAACCCCCAACACTGGAATCCCCCGGCCATCCAGATGCCGGCCGAGCGCTCCCTTCAGGGCCTCCTCTTCATCCGGCCCCACAAAGTTGAAGATCACGCCCCCGAACCGCTCTCCCAGCAGCCGGCGCCCCAGCAGCGCCTCCTCCACCATCGCCTCCGCCGTCAGCTTCGCCAGCAGGATCACCCGCGCATCCAGCAGATCCGCCACCGCCGGCGCCGACAGCCCTAACAGCGACCCTCTCGACAGATCGCCCACCCCCCCGACCAGCATGATATCCCTCCCCTCCGACACCCGCTCATAGGCCTCCCGAATCCGATCCGGCAGGCCCCCGACCTCTCCCTCCAACGCCCGCTGCACCAGATCCGAACTCAGCAGGATCGGGCAGATCGCCTCCGTCGGCGCCTCCGGGTTCAGCCGCGTGCTGATGAAATGCGCATCCTCGTCCGTCGTCACCCCATCCACGTCGCGCGGCAGCGTCCCCAATGGCTTGAAGTACCCCACCCGGTACCCCGCCTCCCTCAGCTCCAAGCCGAGCGCCAGCGCGGTCAGCGACTTCCCCGAGAAGCTATCCACAGACGCAATGTACAGGGGTTGTCTCATGCGCTCAGCTCCAGCCTCCCTGCAACCGATGGGAAACGCCGCAGGTCAGTATGCGGCAGAAACAGCCCCGCCACGTACCGATCCATGTATCCCGGCACGACGCTCAGCTCGAAGTTGGTCATGCGGCCCGCCGACTCCGTCATGCTCTCCCGAGCCCTTCTCCCCAGCAGCGCCAGCCGAGCTCCCGCAACCGCCGTGTTCCCCACAAACCGAATCCGCTCCAGCGGCACATCCGGCAGCAGCCCGATCGTCACCGCGCTCTCTGCATCCAGGTAGTTCCCGAAGGCGCCCGCCACCAGAATCTGCTCCACCTGCCCCGCCTCCAGCCCGAGAGACGCCAGCAGCGTCTCCGCCCCCGCATACACTGCCGATTTCGACCGGATCAGATTCTGAATTCCATCCTCTCCCAGCGAAATATCGTCCGACCGCCCTACCTCCTCACCCCAGACGAACACGAACTCCGGCCTCTCGTTCCTCACCCTCACCCGCCTGCTCGGAAAGCCCAGGTTGATCCGACCCGCCCGGTCGATCGCGCCCGCCCGCAGCAGCGTCGCCAGCCCATCCACCAGCCCCGACCCGCAGATGCCCCGCGGCTTCGCCTCCCCGATCGTCATGTACTCCACACCATCGCTTTCCCGCTCGTACGACAGCCGCTCTATCGCCCCCACCGTCGCGTACATCCCGTACTCCACCCCCGAGCCCTCGAACGCCGGCCCCGCCGAGCAGGAGCAGCACATCATCCAGTCCTGGTTCCCCACCACCATCTCCCCGTTCGTCCCCATATCGATGAACAGCGTCAGCCGCGGCGCCTCCCCCAGCGCCGTCGCCACCACCCCGCCCGTGATGTCCCCGCCCACATAGCTGCTCACACACGGCGCCAGGTAGACCGGCGCCCCGGGGTGGATGTCGAGCCCCACCTCCTCCGCCCGCAGCGTCGGCGCCGTCCGCAGCGCGGGCACGTACGGCTCCCGACGTATCGCCGCCGGATCGATCCCCAGCAGCAGATGCGTCATCACCGTATTGCCCACGCAGGCCGCCCCCACGATCTCGTCCCGCGTCACCCCGTGATGCTCCATGACCTCCCGCACACACCGGTTGATGGTGGCCCGAACCGCCTGCCGCAGCTCAACCAGCCCCCCATCGTGCTCCTGCGCGTGGATGATGCGAGAGATCACATCCTCCCCATACGCGATCTGATCGTTCAGCGAAGCGCAGGCCTCCACAAACCCCTGTGTCGAAAGATCGATCAGATGCACGACCACGGTCGTCGTGCCGATGTCCACCGCCAGCCCGTACGCCGCGCCATCGCGGGCCGGCTCAACCCCGAACACCCGCCCCCGGCCGTCGAAATCCCCCACCAGCGCATCGACCTTCCACCCGCCCCCGCGCGCCGCCTCCGGCAGCGCGCGGAGTGCCGGCAGATCGATCCCAATCTCGGAGAAGCTCTCCCCCGTCGTCTCCCTCACCCCGGCCAGAAGGCGCTCGTCATCGCTCGCCTCCGTCTCCTCTTCCGGGGAAACCAATGCCAGAGGAACCCGCCCCGCCAGGAGCGTATCGGCCTCGCCCACCGCCTCCGCCGGCTCCGCCCGCCCCATCAGAATCTGCAGCTCCCCCCGCTGCGACTCCAGCGGCACCTCCACCACCAAGTCGTCCACCACCGTCGCCTGGCAGGCCAGCGCGACCCCCGCTTCCACTTCCTCCTTGGAAAGCAGGTCGCCTCGCTTCCCACCCGGACGACCAAGCGACACGATGACTTTGCACTTCCCGCAGGCCCCCTGCCCCCCGCAGGAGGAGTCGATCGGCACGCCCGCCGCGTTCGCCACCTCCAGGATCGTCCGGCCGGACTCGACCTCCAGGCAGGCGCCATCTGGTAGGAACACAACTATGTGGCTGCTCATCGCACAGTGCCGCTCTCAGCCGCCGGCTCGCACACCCCCCTGTCCTTCCACCAGCAGTCTCATCTCAGGGCTGCCAGGACGTCCGCAGGAAAGTCGGGATCCCCGATGACTCCCGGGGCCCGACGACCACCTTCCACTCCTGGCTCAGTTCGTCCTCCAGCTTGCCGCTCAGCACCGCCACATGCCCCGGCAGCACGAGCTTCCGGTGCTTCACCTTGCTCCCCACGTCGAAGGCCTTCACCTTCTCCGCAATGATCTCGGCCGTGAACTTCTCCGCCGCCCACGCCGTCAACACCGACGTTCCCTCCGTGTCCACGACCACGATCCACGCCGGCACCCGGCTCGCCTCGACGTCCCCCTCCACCGTGAAGTACGTCAGCGAGAAGTTCGTCGTCACCAGCACCGGCGCATTCTCGTCCGGCGTGCCGACCTGGTACAATCCCTCCTCCATCTGGATCGGCTTCTGCGGGTCCGTGTAGACATTCTGCCGCACCGTCACGAGCGTCAGCAGCTCCCACGCATCCAGGTTCCTGATGACGACGATCCCCGCGTACTTCGCAACATAGGTCGCCGCCTGCTGCGTCTCCTCCAGGGCGTCCTCCGCCGCCGCAAACGCGATGGTGGGGAACCCCAGCGGCCGGAATCGCTTCCGCAGCGCCGCCCGTCGAATCGCCGTCTCGCTCGCCAGCACCTCCGCCGGCTTCCGCGCCCCCGAGTCCAATATCAAATCGGTCGCGCCCGCCGCCTGTGCCTTCTCCGATACCTCCGCCAGAGAAGCCACATCCGATCCCCGAAGCGCCAGCGGGCACCCGTGCTCCTTCGCCAGCGCGGCCATCGCCTCCACGTTCTCCGCGGTGGCGGCGTAGATCAACGGCTTCTTTCCCGCGCACGCCTTCAGCGCCTCCCCCATCACCGCCGGGTCTTCGTTCATCAGTATCAGCGGCACGGCCGACTGCTCCGCCGCCAGCCTGGCGGCCTTCACGAACGCCTCCCCCTCTCCCGTCAGCGCCACCGCGTCCAACTGCAGCGTCTGCCCCACCCGCTCAAACGAGACATCGCCGATCGCCTTGATTCGCGCCGCCAGCTCCGCCTCCGGCAGCCCCGCATCCGCCGTCACCGCAATTCCCGTCGGATGGTAGAACGTCTCCTCGTGCCGGAACAGCACCGTCTCGTTCCCCGCCTCTAGCTTCCGTTCGCCGGCGCCTATCGTCACCAGCTTGATCGGCGGCGCCGACGCGCCCGACAGCGCCTGCTTTGCGTCCTCCGACACGTGCGGACACTGATCCAACGAAGCCTGCTTCTGCGCCAGCTTCATAGCGAACGCAAGGCAGGTCGGTACACCGCAGTCGCCGCAGTTCGTCTTCGGCAGTTGCTTGAAGATATCGAGGCCCGTGAGACCCACGTCTCCACCTCCCAATCCTTCTCTTGTAGGGCTGGCCTGCCGGAGTTCGCCCTGGGCGAAGTCGAAGTGCCAGCCTCTCGTTCCTCCCTACATCAACGACGGCATCTTCAGGGCCGGATGGTCGTGCTCCTCCAGCCACGGCATCAGCTCTTCCATCGTCGTCGTCACCGTCTCGTCCGCGATCTTCTCGTAGAAGTCCTCCAGCCCCAGCTCCTCCGCCCGCGCCTTGATCTGATCGGCCAACGCCTCCTTCAGCTCCTTCGGCATCCACAGCACCCGCGGCAGCCCGCCTTCAGCCGAGATGAACTTCTTGCTCACCACGTACAGCCGGCCGATCCCCAAAAAGCCCGGTGTCTGCAGGCCGCCCCCAACCGTCCCCGCCAGCGTCGTGAACGGCATCCCGCACGGCGTCATCCCCGGGTGCTCCCGGTTCACGATCATCACCCCGTGCAGCTCCCCCGTCGGTTCCGGCAGAACAGCCATGATGCACTCGAAGCACCCGCACGAAGTCATCGGGTCCTCCATCAGCGAGTAGGCGTTGAACCGCTCCACCGTCTTGTTGGAGGTCTGGTAGACGAACTGGTTCACGTTCTCCCACTGGCCCTTCACCGCGTCTATCACGCGGCCCTTCGCCACCGGCTGGTTCGGCCCCGCCGGGTTGATCTCGTAGGCCGCCTTCCCGTCCAGCCAGTTATAGGCCCCGCATAGACCCAGCCGCTCCGGGCTGATGATGCACACGTGGTTCGGCGCGTACGACTGGCAGAGCGTACACGAGTAGAAGATGTCCACGCTCTCGTCCGTCATCCCCGCCACCCGCTTGTCCCGGGCGTCCCAGACCGGCCGGGCATCCTCGAGGATCCGGTCTATCTTCTCTTGATCGGTATAGATCGTCACCTGGACCTTGTCCACGATCGCCGGGAACTTCTGGAGGTACTCGCCCCGCAGGAGCTCGCCGAAGTGCCTCAGGCGGAGCCCGGACTTGAAGGCATCCTTCGAGATCCGCACCCAGGCGAGGTTCCGTTGTCCCATATGGAACAGGCCCATCGCGTGATTCAAGAGCTCGTGCACCTGCCGTTCGAGGACCGGCTCGAAGTCCTCCTGCATCTTCCGACCGGCCACCTCGATGTACATCCCCAGCGGCATCGCACCCCCCAGCTCAGCCGCGTCGCAGTCCGGCCCCACCAGCTCGATCTTCCCGTCCTGAACGCCGTCCATCGGCCGCATCTGCAGGAACTCGAAGGCCGTCGTGTACTTGCCCCCGAACTGCACCTGCATGTCGTCCCGGCGAACCGTCTCCCCCTCGAACGCCGCCGCCACAGGCACCGGGATGTCGATCTTCGAGACGCTCACCTTCACCCCGCGCACCTCGACGCACGTCTCGACGATGCGCTGCCGATCGAGCTCCCTCACCAGCGCCTCGTACGTCGTCACTCCCGTCGGCCTGATCTCCGGAATCTCCGTGTCGCAAATCACCGGGAACCCCATGTTGATCGCCCCGGCCCCGCTCGCATACTTCAGGTCATCGATATCGCCGAGCCCCAGCCCGAAGGCGAAGATCCGCGCCCGCGTGTAGTCCAGGCAGGCCTTCCAGTCGCCCTTCTTGTGTCCGCCGAATGTCAGCGCGCCTCGAATCGCCCAGTCCAGCGCGTAGATGATCGACTCTGTGTCCGGCCCCAGCGGCACGATGTACCGGCCCCACCAGGCCTTCTTCAGGTCCCCGTCCTCCGTCTCCGACGCGTCCTTCGGCAGCACCCCCGCCTCGATCAACTGATCCCTCATCGTCTCGCCCTTGTGGTTCCCGATGAGGAACGTCAGGATGTTGCGCTTCTGCAGCTCGCGGATGACGTGCACCGCCGTCTCAGTGTCCGGAGCCGCCCCGACAATCGCGGCGAACCCCGGAAGCCGCCCATCGACGAGCTGGATCCCCAACGTCCGAAGGATCGTGTCCGAGATGAACCCGTGCCACCCCTCCAGAGGCTCCTCCCCCTCCAGATAGGCAATCGCCTTCAGCAGCTCCTCCGCCAGCAGCGTCGCTATTCCGGCATCCAGCGCCGCCGAGAGATACGGCAGCCACACGCGCTCCGAAGGCTCCTCCGAGAGCAGCGACTTCGCCGTTTCCAGCATCTCCCGCGCCTGGCCCAGCGTCGACACCTCCAGCCCCAGCAGCGCATAGGCCATCGGCAGGAAGAAGGCGGTCTCGGGAAACTCCAGCGCCTGTGACTCCCCGTGTGCCTCAATCGCCGCGGTCAGCTTCTCCTCCGCCCGAGCAACGATCTCATTCGATCCTCGTACTGCAGCAGCAGCAACAGCCTTAGACATCGACCCTGCTCCTTAGACCACCTGTTGGGCGGGAAACACGGGCGGCATGGCGGCCCGCTTCCTGCCTATGACGCTCCAGCGCGACCGCTAGAGCTCCGCCGCCTCCAGCACCGCCGGCACGTGGTGACCCCAGCCCAGCGGCATCACGTGCACTCCCGCGCAATACGGCTTCAGGCCTCGGATCAGCCGGGCCGCGATCTCGATACTCGTGTTCACCACGCGGCCGCCCTTCTCGCCTTTCTCCTTGGCCTCTCTGTCCTTCTTCCCCGCCGCCGCCATCTCTTCTATCAGATCGTCCGGCACGAACACGCCCGCCACATTGGCGTTCATGTACCGCGCCATCCCCGCCGACTTCAGCAGCACGATCCCCGCCAGAATCGGCACCTTCACGTCCGACACCTTCTCCATGAAGGCGGCAAACTGATCCACGTCATACACCGCCTGCGTCTGGATGAACTTCGCCCCCGCCGCCACCTTGTTGTGGAGCTTGTAAATCTGCGGCTCCACCGGATCCGCCCCCGGGGTGACGATGGCGCCCAGGAACAGGTCATCCGGCTTCCCTTCGAGTTCGTTCCCGCTCAGATCGTGCCCATCGATCAGCCCCTGGGCCGCCTGCAGCAGGGACACCGAGTCCAGGTCGAACACCGGCTTCGCCTCCGGGTGGTCTCCCAGCACCACGTGGTCCCCGGTAAGGCACAGCACGTTCCGGATCCCAAGCGTATAGGCGCTCAGCAGGTCGCTCTGCAGGGCGATCCGGTTCCGGTCGCGGCACACCATCTGGAGGATCGGCTCCAAGCCCATCTGCTTCAGCATGGCGCAGGTCGCAACCGAGCTCACCCGCATCGCCGCCGCCTGGAGGTCGGTCACGTTGACCCCGGCCACCCGGCCCCGCAGCAGCTCGGCCTCCTCCAGCACGTGCTTCATGTCCACGCCCTTGGGCGGAGCCACCTCACACGTGATCGTGAAATCCTGTGTCTCCAACGCCTCTCTGAAGCTCATTCGCGTGCCGCCTCCGGGTCAATATCCATCGCCGCTCACCCCTCAGGCTTCTCCCTCTGCCTCTCCGGTCTCTTCCGGCTCCACCAGCTCCAGCGCCCACAGACTGCTCCGCCGCCTCTCCCCGACCGGGAGCATCTGCTTGAAGTTCCGCAGCGGCGGCATAGACTTCAGCCGGTCCGCCTTTCCGAGCGCCGACAGCCGCTCGTAGATCCGCATCCACCCACACGGCACCGATTCGTCCACCTCACACATCCCGTCCTTCGGCCCCCCGCAGCTCCCAAACAGCAGCGACTTCGAGCAGGCCGTATACGGGCAGATCCCGCCCGTGTAGTCGAGCATGCAGTTCCCACACTCCGCACAGCGCGGCTCCGACCGCCACAGCCCCTGGAAGCCCCCCGCGTAGACCGAGTTCGTGCCCGGGTGCACCGGCTTCTCCACCGCCGCCGCCACCGCCTGAATCCCCGCCCCGCAGGCCAGCACGAGAATGCCGTCGGCCTCGTTCACGGCCGCCAGATGCTGGTCCAGCATCAGCGCCGTCAGGCCCGCGTTGCACGTCATCTCCACCCGCGCCGTGCCGGTGACCGACTTCCCCGTCGCCTCCAGCTCCTTCACCATCTCCGCCGTGTGCTCCGGGTCCGACACTTCGCACCCCGCCGAGCACCCGTCGCAGGCCACCACGAAGACCTTCGCCTCTCCCTCGAGATAGCCCAGAATCTCCTCGATCGGCTTCCGTTCCGACGCGATCATATCGGTTTCTCCTCGGTCAGCATCCAGCCCAGCTCCCGCACCATCTGGACCTCCAGCAGCGGCAGGCAGTCTGCCACCGCCTCCGACAGCTCCGTCCCCCAGCCGGTCTCGCCTGGCTCCACCCCGTAGATCACGATCTCACCAACCCGCAGCCCCGCTTGCTGCAGCAGACCAAGCTGATCCAGCAGCCCTTGCTCGTGCAACGAAAGCGATGGCGCATCCCGGTCGGCCACATCCCGCAGCGATACCCGCGCGATGCTCCCCGGCTCCCGGCCCGCCCGCAGCGCATCGATCACCACCAGCTTCTCGATATCGCGCCAGTCGGACAGCGCCTCGAACACCGCCGTCCCGCCGTCCACCAGCACCGCGGATTCCTCACACGGCCCGCCCGCCAGCGCCCTCACTGCGTGCACCCCCACTCCCTCGTCCTGCCGCAACAGGTTGCCGACGCCGAGCACGACGACTTTCTTCACAGCGCCCGGCATCTCGCTATCTCCCGCCCCCTCGGTGTCAACATGTGTACGGAGCAGGCCAGGCACGGATCGAACGACCGTACGATCCGCACCAGCTCGAACGGATTCTCCGCGTCTTTGATCTTCGTCCCGATCAGAGCCCGCTCCATCGGCCCCGGATTGCCCTCATCGTCCTTTGGCGACGCGTTCCACGTCGTCGGCACGACGAGCTGATACCGCGTCAGCTTATGATCCGCGATCTCGCACCAGTGCCCCAATGCCCCCCGCGGCGCCTCAGTCAAGCCTATGCCCGTCCCGCTCTCCGGCGCCTGCCGCCACTCACACACCGGCTCTCCCGGCTTCAGCGCCAGCACCCACTCCTGCATCGCACCCACCAGCCGCTGCGCCTCCAGCGCCCGCGCCGCGTGCCTCCCCAGCACCGAGAACAGCGCCTCCGGCCCCGCCTTGAACCGGGCCAGCACACCGTCCACCTGCGCCTTCACCGCTGAATCCCCCGCCGCATACGCCACCAGCGTCCGCGCCAGCGGCCCCACCTCATACGGCTCGCCATCGTACCGAGGTGCCTTGATCCACGAATACCCGGCCGCCTTCTCCGGCGCCGGAGCCGTCTCCGCCTCCGCCGGGCGCCGCCCCGTCGTCCCATCGTCATACCAGGCGTGCTTCACGTACTCCGCCACTTCGTTGGCGTCCACCGGCTCCAGCTTCAGATCCGCCCCCACGCGCCCCGCCGGGAAGAACCGCCGCCGCTTCACCAAATCCGTCTCCGTCGTCTCCAGATCGAGCCCGCCCCACGACAGGAACCGCCCCGGCCCCGCGCCGATGGCGAAGTAATCGGGGTAGGCCTCCGCCACCGCCAGCACATCCGGCACATATACCTCATCCATGAACCGCCGCAGCGCCGCCAGCTTCGACAGAAACGCCGTCATCTTGTCCGCCGTCGGCGTCTCCATGCACCCCCCCGCCACGATCCCCACCTGCTGCGGCATCTTGCCCCCGAAGATGGCGCACATCTCGTGCGCCGTCCGCCTCGCCTCCAGCGCCCGCACGTAGTGCGACGCCGCTTGCTGGTTCAACTCCTTCGACAGCCGGTAATCGCCCTCATACCGCGGCATGAACGGCGCCAGCTCCCCCCGCCCGATGAACTCCTTCACGCTCGTCAGCCCGTCGTCCGGACCCGCATAATCCGCCGCCGCACTCACATCCACGAAATCCAGCGCCGCCAGATGGTAGAAGTGCAGAACGTGCGACTGGATGAAGTTCGACCCGAGGATCAAGTTCCGCATCAGCCGTCCGTTCTCCGGAATCGCCCCGTCGATCCCGAAGGCCGCATCCAAGCACAACGCCGACGCCATCGCGTGCGCCACCGGGCAGACCCCGCACACCCGCTGCGACAGCAGCGAAGCATCCCGCGGGTCTCGGCCCACCAGCATCAGCTCGAAGCCCCGGAACAACTGCCCCGAGCAGTTCGCCTCCTTCACCTCCCCGCCGTCCACAACCACCTCCACCTTCAGGTGGCCTTCGATCCGGTTGATGGGGTCTATACTGATCGTCTTCGTGTCGGCCATCGATTACTTGCCCTCCACAGGCTGGGGCCGCATGATCGTCTTCAGCCGCCCCGTCTCCGCGTCCTGCACCACTCGCGGAAGCTCCGGCAGCCCAATCTTCTCGTAGATCGGGCTCGATACATCCGGGAAAAACGGCTCCACACACCCATGGCAGGGCGACCCCGCCTTCACACACCAGTTCACCCCCCCATTGAACTCCCGCTCCGGGCAGTCCGCGTGCGTCCACGGGCCCTTGCACCCCAGCTCGTAGAGGCACCCCGGGTCGCCCGGCGCCTTGGCGAACTTGTGCGCCTCGAAGTCCCCCCGCCGCGGACACAGATCGTGGAGCAACCGCCCGTAGAACCGCCTCGGCCGCCCCACCGCGTCCACCTCCCCGTCGCTCGGCCAGCCGAACAGCAGCGCCTGCCCCACCGTCCCCGTAAACCAGTCCGGGTGAGGCGGACATCCGGGTACGTTCACCAACGGCTTCTCGATCCCCGCCTTCGCCAGAGCCTCCTTCACGCTGACGCACCCGCTCGGATTCGGGCGCGCCGCGTGCATCCCCCCGTAAGCCGCGCACGTCCCGAGCGCCACGATCGCCGACGCCTTCTCCGCCAGCTCCAACGCCCGCGCCACCATCGTCGACTCACCCCCGCCCTTGCTCGCGGCCCGCCCGTATCGCCCCTCCGCTGCCGTTGGCAGCGCCCCGTCGATCACGAGCAGGTACCCCTCCTTCGACGCCTCAGTCGCCGCCAGAATCTCCAGCGCCACCTGTCCCGACCCCGCCATGATGGTCGGCACGAAGCGAAGGCTCACGTGGTGACCCGGCGCAATCTGATCCACTATCAGGTCCAGAACGTTCGGTGCCATGCCATTCAGCGCCGACACCACACAACCCGAGCAGGCCGAGGCCTGAAACCACACAGCCGGATGCTCTGTCACGCTGCTCGCTTTCGCCATCACGTCTCTCCCTCAACTGTTCGGCAGGAGCTTGCCTCCTGCCCCTCAGTTCGGCAGGAGCCCCTAGGCCGCCGTGGCGGCCGGGGTGGCGGCCCGAAGGGCTTAGCCACTTGCCTCCTGCCCTTCTATCCCTCCATCTGCCACTTCACCGCTTCCACCGTGTTCCGCAGCAGGATCGCCGTCGTCACCACGCCAACCCCTCCCGGAACCGGCGTGATCATCGCCACCTTCTCGCTCGCCCCCTCGAAATCCACATCTCCATACGTCTTCGTCTTGCCGGT
>Ga0180437_10005073_pt1 | contig 18222 bp, 12 predicted proteins | sample SS_ome_4_FD_132410 | JGI IMG/M metagenome (GOLD analysis project Ga0180437, IMG submission 132410) | Hypersaline lake sediment archaeal communities from the Salton Sea, California, USA - SS_3_D_1 metaG | ecosystem: Environmental > Aquatic > Non-marine Saline and Alkaline > Hypersaline >... | reverse complement strand
TCAATAATTGGGTAAAACTGAAGTCCGCAAAAGGCTGCTTGATCCGAGAATTTCTTTGGCGAGAACTCGCCTGGTTTAATTATCATTCCGAACCGTTCTTTGGTGAGGATGATCTTATGGTGTCAAATAATCGTTTTCACGGCTGCGTAACTATCGAACAGGCGTTTATACGATCACTTAATAGCATCCTTCCCGTTTTATTCACGTAATTTTTGTATCTCGAAATGCGTCTAATATTCAATGAACTTGATAAAAGTTCTCCGGTTTTATTCAAATACTGAATATTGGAGATAATTCCATGAATATAGAGACGAGATCGATCCTCAAAGTATTATCAATATCCATGCTGGTGCTGACGGCATGCACCAGCGTGATCCAGGCCGTTCCAGTCGGGGAAGAAGCCTCAGAAAGCGCTCAAGAGGGCGTTGCAGCGACAAATGAATTTTTGCCCGAAGAGACTGCCCAAGAAGAAGAAACAGGCATCCAATCCCCTCAAGCGCCGCCAACAGAAACGCAGGATTCAGAACCAACCGGACAAAGCGCGCATGTCGAATTGCTGGATACAAACGAAGAGCCACCTGCGGGTGCCGGCAACCAGTTCAGTACAGACTTCAGCATACACTCCATCCCTTATTCCGAGGTGCTTTCCGGAGGTCCCCCAAAAGATGGCATCCCGGCTGTCGATAACCCCCAATACGTGAACATTGATGAAGCGGACGAGTGGATAGAAGCGCTCGAACCGGTGATTGTTCTGCAGGCAGGCGCTCAGGCGCGCGCCTACCCGATTCAAATATTGATGTGGCACGAGATCGTCAATGATGTCCTGGGAGGTGAACCGGTAGTAGTGACATTTTGTCCTTTGTGCAACACTGGCATTGCTTTCGAACGGACTTTTAATGGTCAGGTATTAGATTTCGGTACCACCGGCCGGCTGCGTTTCAGCAACTTGATCATGTACGACCGCCAGACTGAGACCTGGTGGCAGCAGGCCTCTGGAGAAGCAATCGCCGGAGAATTAACTGGCGAGCAGCTCACATTCCTGCCGGCGGCACTCATTTCCTGGGAAGAATTCAAGAACAGCTACCCGAAGGGTGATGTGCTCTCGAGAGAGACCGGATTCCAACGGGCGTACGGACAGAACCCATACGCCGGGTACGACAATATCAACACTCCTCCTTTCCTGTACCGCGGTCCGGCAACTCCGGATGAACTGCCGGCTGTAGCGCGCGTACTGACGGTTGATTTAAGGGAAGAAGCGGTCGCTTACCCCTACACAACTCTGGAAGATGTGCATGCCGCCAATGATACCGTCGCCGGGAAGGATATTGTGGTGATCTGGGAGGAAGGGACTGCATCCGCTTTAGACAGCGGGAGGCTGGCTGAAGGGAGGGATGTAGGGACCGCGGCTGCTTATTCAAGAGTGGTAGATGGAGAAAGGTTGACTTTCAGTTATGATGGCGAAAGTATTATCGACGACCAGACCGGTAGCCAGTGGAATATATTAGGCCAGGCGATAAAAGGTGAACTGGCTGGCATCCAATTAGAACCGGTTGTTTCGGTCAACCATTTCTGGTTCTCATGGGCGGCCTTCAAACCGGAGACCCGCATTTACCAGCCTTAATGATTTTTTGGGAAGAATAAAAACTCTACAGGTGATCGAAATTATCCGTAGAGTTTTTTGCCATAATTCAATGGCTGCAGTTTTTTGTTGGCAATTTTTCTGGTAACTGCCGTTTGGGGTTGCTTAGTTAATGATCCCCTTTTCTTTCAAGAGCGGCCGCGGGTCCACCAGGTTCTTATTTAATACGGCTTCTTTTTCCGGCAATCCGAGCGCCAGCGCCATCAACTGGGTGAAAAACAGGATCGGCATGGGTTCATCCAATTCCATCTGGAATTGGCGCGCATCCAGGTTCATGTGGCAAAGCGGGCAGGCGACTGCGATGACATCCGCGCCTGCTTTGCGGGCTTCGCGCACCAGGTCACCGCTCAGTTTGATCACGATATCCGGTCTGGTCAGGGAGTGCGCCGCTCCACAGCAGCAGGTTTTATAGGACCAGTCCACGACTTCAGCGCCGAGGGCGGAGATCAATTCGTCCATGTCGGTCGGATTTTCCGGATTTTTTGCCTGGGTCACCTGGGGCGGGCGTGTGAGCAGGCAGCCGTAGTAGCACACCACCTTGAGACCACCCAATGATTTTTCCACTCTCGCGGCAATCTCTTCATCCCCGACATGTTTGTTAATGGTTCCCACCAGCGTGTTCACTTCAACAGAGTCTTGGAAGTGGAATCCCAGTTGTTCGTCCACCTGCTGCCAGTGTGTTTCATCATGGTGGATCTCATATTGGGCGGCTTTATGGCGGTTGAAACAGGCTGCGCACGGCATGGTCACTTCGCTGAACCCGCTTTGTTCGATCAAGGCCAAGTTTTCTACCGGAAGCTGCAATGCTGCTTGTGGGTCGGAGCGGTGGGCGGCGCTGCTGCCGCAGCACATCCAGCCATGCGGCTCAACCAGATTGAGGTCAAGGGCTTTACACACCGCTTTGGCTGAATCATTGAATTCTGTGGCGGTGGTGTCCAGCGAGCAGCCCGGATAATAGGCGACCGCTTTGGATGCGCCGGCGACGGGCTTTACTTTTTTCGGCGGGCGGCCAATACTGGGGATGAACCCCACTTTCAGCTTCTTCAGCATGCGGGTATAAAGACCGACATCCTCCAGCATGGCGCGCGGGTTGTGCAGACCGATCTCAGCCATTAACCCCGGTTCGTATGATCTGCCCCACAAACGCACCTCGCGCATAAAGGCGTCATTGAACACTTTCACCTCGCTGACGGGAGGTTTTATTCCATTCTTCACAGCTTCACGCGTCAAAAAATCCATAATGCCGGCGATATCCAGGTCCTGCGGACAGCGGGTTGTGCAGGTCTGGCAGGAAGCACACAGCCAGGGGGTTTGTGATTCAAGAGCGATATCCTTTTGACCAAGCTGGAGGGCGCGCATGATCTGGTTCGGCTGCCAATCAAAAAATTCCACCACTGGGCAACCGCTGGAACACTTGACGCACTGGTAGCATAAATAGACGTTTTGTCCCAGTTCATCCTGAATGCGCTGTGCCAACTCGGAATTAATGGTAGTGGTCCTTGGGCCTTGTTTCAACTCTTCATTCATATACCGTCTCCTATCGACGAGGCTGTACTGTGTAAGTTCGTATTACCTGTAAAAAATTCAGTCATTGAGACTCTCCGATGGCGCTCCCGCGAAGAACGCGGCACTAAAGTCAGCGTGAAAATAAATCTCTTTTGATAATGAATTAATCGACCTGGGGGCGCGGGTATAAGCCGGCGCCTTGGACGATGGGTTTGACCGCTTCTTCCCATTCAATCGCCATGATATGTACCCCGGACACACCCTCAATCTGTTTTAGGTCTTTGATGAGATCGATGCAGATTTGAATGCCCTGCTCTCTCCAGGCAGCAGAGCGGGCTTTTTTATCCTCTTTGGTCAAGTCTTCCTTCTTTACGTCCTTCCATGGCGCGCCAGCTTCATTCATGCGTGCGATGATTTCATCCGGGACGAGGATACCGGGAACGCTGTTCTTCATGTAGCGCGCCATGCCGGGACTTTTCAGCGGACCCACGCCAGCCAGGATGTAGGTCTTATCGTGCAGTTCTAATTCGCGCACTTTTTCCATGTAGCGGCTGAAAGCTTCCACATCATAGACGAGCTGTGTCTGAATAAAATTAGCACCCGCGTTAACTTTTTTCGCCAGTCGGTAAGGCCGGAAATCGATCGGGTCAGCGAAAGGCGCTGCGGCTGCGCCGATAAAGAAGCGCGGTTCGATGCCCTTAAATGCTTCCCCGCATTCGAATATGCCCTCATCACGCATATCCGTGACCAGTTTAAGCATCTGAATGGAATCCAGGTCAAAAACGTTCTTCGAGTTGGGGTGATTGCCGAAGGTCTGGTGATCGCCTGTCAGGCAGAGCAGGTTGCGCATGCCCAATGCGTGCGCGCCCAACAGGTCGCTCTGTATAGCCAGACGGTTACGATCGCGGCAGGTCATCTGGATGACCGGTTCAAGCCCTTCCTGGACAACAATAGTGCCGGCGCCAATGCTGGACATGCGTACGATGGCGGTCTGGTTATCGGTAATGTTGACCGCGTCGCAGTAACCTTTCAGTAGCGCCGCTTTTTCACGAATCACCGCGCCATCCGCGCTCTGGGGAGGTCCAAGTTCGCCGGTTACGGCGAAGTGGCCGGCAAGCAGCATTTTTTCCAGGTTTGATCCAGACAGATATTTGTTGTTGCGCTCAGTATCTTCCGCAATTATTTGGGCATCCATGACCTATTCCTCCTCTTCCAATAAGCGCAAATCCTCACGCACGATTTTTCGCGGTCCACCGTCGCGCGAAGTGCTCCAGTTTTTAGGGGGCTGCAAGTCGAGCAGTACATGTAATTTATTCTTGCTCTCCAGGCGATCGTAAATTAACTGCCAGGCACAAGGGACCTCGGGGTCGATCTCGCAGTGTCCGGCTTCCGAACCTCCGCAAGGTCCATTGAGGAGCGATTTGGAACAGCGGGCGATCGGACAAATGCCTCCGGTCAAACCTAATATGCAGTCGCCGCAAGCCGCGCAGCGCTCCTCCCAGACACCCTGTTCGATGGGTATTCCTAAAAAGGATGTATTTAGCCCGGGTACCACCCAACTGTCCGGGAAATGCTCGGCGATTGCCTGGACACCAATGCCGCAGCCCAACGAGAGCACCACATCAACCTCTGCCACCTGTTCGGCAATCTGATCCAGGTATTCCCACTCGCACTGGCGTTGGACGGTCACATCGGTTATTTGTTTATTATTCCCGTCCAGCTTGGTCGCCATGCGCAGTGATGCAGCGGAAATTGCGGCTTCACGTGCACCGCCCGCGAAACACACCGTTACACAGGTGCCGCAGCCGATGACCAACACTTTCTCCGAATCAGCGATCAGCGTTTTAAGTTCTTCCAAAGATTTTTGTTCAGCGATGATCATGTGATCACCTCCATCATTTATTTTCTCGGTTATATACTCAAATATTGATAAAAGAATAATTACCTTTTCAAACACCTCGCGGGGTTTGGATGCCCAGCGGGTTGGGACCCAATTCTTCTACTGTTTTTGTAATCAATTTCGCAGCCTCTACAAAACCGCCAGCCATTGCAGATGAAATATTAAACATTCGAATCCTTTCCGGTTCCAGTCCGATCTGCTCGAGTGTGTCGATGATATAAGCGACCCTGCGTTTGGCGTTGATATTACCATCCAGGTAATGACAATCGCCTTCCAGTCAACCCGCGACCATTACGCCGTCGGCGCCATCCTCAAATGCCCTCAGTACGTACAGCACATCCAGCTTGCCGGAACACGGCAGTTCGATTACCTTTATTGAAGTCGGGTAATCGAGCCGCATCGAACCTGCCAGGTCTGCTGCGGCGTATGCGCAGTAATGACAGCAGAATGCAACAATTTCAGGATTAAAAATTTTAGCGTTCACTGCTTTAACTCGACTTGTTCAATGGGGATAATGTCTTTTTCAGTCTCCTGTACTTCAAACAGGGCATCGATCTTGACCATGGTCTGGTCGTCTGTGGAGTGCATCAACTGAATTGCCCTGGCAGGACATTCAGAAACGCACGTGCCGCATCCATGACAAACCGCCGGTTGGATATAAGCCGCACCGATGATATTCCCGACGCCGCTAAAATCTGCGCTCACCTGCGGGACTTCGTATGGGCATATGCGTACGCAAGTCAGGCAGCCGACGCATAACAGCGGGTCGACTACAGCTACCTGGGCGTTGGTCAGCATGGTCTTTTTAGAGAGGATGCTGGCTGCGCGCGAAGCGGCTGCTTTTGCCTGGGCTATGCTTTCATCCAGGAATTTTGGATAGTGCGCTAATCCAGCCATAAATATGCCGTCTGCGGCAAAGTCCACCGGGCGCAGTTTTACGTGAGCTTCCAGGAAGAATCCGTCCATGTCGATCGACAATTTTAGGCGTTTGGCGATCTCGCGCATGCCGGGCGGTGATACGACCGGTGTGCTCAATACGATCATTTCAGGCTCCAGCAAGAATTCCCGATCTAAAATTGGATCTTTAACCGATACATTTAATTTGGACTCTGGTCCGCCAACCGAGACCAAAGGTTTATCGTCAAAATCAAAATGGATGAACCTGACGCCTTCCGCCCTGGCCCGGGTATACAGCCTCTCTTTAAACCCAAATGTGCGCATATCCCTGTACAGGATGGTTATATCCGCTTCAGGAGATATTTCCTTGAGCTTGAGGGCGTTCTTCAGAGCGGTCGAACAGCATATGCGGCTGCAGTAATGTTCGGCGGGCCCAACACATTGGATCATCACCACCGAAGCGGGGGATTCGCCAATCATAATTCCAGGTTCCGGATCACCGGATAAAAATCTTTCAAATTCAAGCTGGGTGAGGATGCGCGGGTCATCGCCGCAGCCGTATTCCGTACCTTTATACTCCACGCCGCCTGTGGCAACGATAATCGCGCCGTGTTCGACTTTGTTGAAAGCGCCGTCTTCCAGCAGAGTCGAAGAAAAATTACCTTTAAAGCCTCCGGTTTCAAGCAGTTCGCTGTTGGTATGTACCTGGATTAATGGATGTTCTTCGATCTTTAAAACCATCTCCGCCAGGTATTCCTGGGGGTTTAAAGTATCTCCATCTGTGGGAATAAAGTAGCGCAGGAAGCGCAGGTTGCCGCCCAGCGCCGGTTCACGTTCAACCAGGTGTACGGGGAAACCCTGTTCTGCCAGACAAAGCGCAGCGGTCATACCGGCCGCGCCGCCTCCGATGATCAGGGCGGTATGGTTGACGGGGACTTCTCTCACCTTCAGCGATTGGAGTTTTACCGAGCGCGCAACCGCCATGCGGACCAGTGATTTCGATTTTTCGGTAGCTGCGCTTTTATCGTCGGAGTGCACCCAGGAACACTGGTTGCGGATGTTTGCCATTTCAAACAGGTGCGGATTCAATCCTGCATGCCGCAACGCGTCCTGGAAGAGCGGTTCGTGGGTGAGCGGGGTGCAGGATGCCACGACAACCCGGTTGAGTTCTAAATCTTCAATTTGTTCAATAATGTGGGCGACGGCATCCTGCGAACATGTGTACAGGTTATCTTCAGCGTGTACAACGTGGGGCAGCGTACGGGCGTATTCAGCCACGCCGGGCACATCAATATACCCGCCGATATTGCTGCCGCAGTGGCAAACAAAAACACCCACGCGCGCCGGCTCGTTCATCACGTCGCGTTCAGGAGGGTATTCCTCGACCCGCGCCAGTGTGTAGCGGGCAGGCGCCAGCAGTTGGGCGGCGCTGGCTGCCGCTCCGCTGGCTTCGATGACTGTCTCAGGGATATCTTTTGGTTCTCGGAAAGGCCCCGCCACATAGATGCCGTCCCGGCTGGACTGCAGCGGCTGAAATAAAGTGGTGTGGCAGAAACCGTAGGGATCGAGCTGAATCCCCAGCCTGCGGCCCAGGTCTTTAACCGATTCGGATATTTCCATTCCGACCGAGAGTACGACCAGGTCGAACTCCTGCTCGACAATATCTTTCATTCCCTCGTAGGGCGCGCTGTAGCGTACCAAAATGTTCCGGGAGTCAGGGTCTTCTTTCAGGTCGCTCAGTCGGCAGCGGGTGTATTGTACGCCGTATTTACTTTCTGCCCGCCGGTAGTACTCCTCGTAGCCCTTGCTGTATGCGCGTGTATCCATAAAGAATACCTGGCAGGTTACCGCGCCGTTTTCGGAGCCGTTATGGCCTTCAGTTCGGGCGTGTTCGATGGTCATTATGGCTTCTTTTGCAGCGTACATGCAGCAGATGGAGGAGCAGTAGTCATGCTCTTGATCGCGGCTGCCAACGCACTGCAGGAAAGCGATCCGTTTGGGGCTGGCGCCGTCGCTTGGACGCTTTATATGGCCACCGGTCGGCCCGCTTGCGGAAAGCATACGTTCGTACTGCAGGGAAGTTACCACATTTTGATAGCGCCCCAGTCCGTATTCCTGGGATAAATGGGCGTTGTAAATCTGGTAACCAGGCGCTAAAATAATGGCGCCGATATCAATCGTCTCGGTCGTTTCCAACTCGTCGTGCATGATGGCGTCCCGACCGCAGGCGAAAACACAACTCATACACTCTGAACAGACGCCGCAAGCCAGGCAGCGGGCGGCTTCCGCCTGCGCGCCAACCTCATCGTACCCACCCTCAACCTCCCGGAAATTGTCGATGCGTTTGTCAACCTCCAGTTCGGGCATTGGGACCCGCGGTTGGGGTTTAATTTCGCCCGATTTAATGCGCTGGTCGATTTCATGTTTTGTCATCTGCACAACGGGAAGGTCAGGTTTCGGGGCTGTTTCAAGAGCCTCCCCCTGCAGGTAGCGGATGATTGAATCCGCAGCAACATGCCCGCTGTCCACCGCTTCGATAACAAATGATGTGCCGGAAACGCTGTCACCGGCTGCGAAGACACCCGGACGGGTGGCTGCCAGCGTATTTGGATTGATGGCGATGGTCTGCTGGTTTGTGATTCCCACCCCGGCATCCTCGGGGATAAAAGCCAAACCAGCGCGCTGCCCCACGGAAAAAATGACCGTGTCGCAGGGGATTACATGTTTTGAATCAGGCGTCTTTTCGACCAATAAGCGCCCGCCTTCATCAAAAGTGAAGGATTCAACCATACTGCATTCTACGCCGCGTACTCTGCCATTCTCATCGCTGAGAATTTGTTCGAAAGACCGATCATTGTGGATGCGGATGCCTTCTTCCAGGGATTCATCTATTTCCCAGCTGTGAGCAGGCATGCCTTCCCGGCTTTCCAGGCAGGCCATCTGTACCTGGCAGCCCAGGCGCACAGCGCTGCGGGCGCAGTCAACAGCTACATTGCCGCCGCCTAAAACCAGCACGTCTTTCCCCAGCGTAGGCCCAGCGAGATCAACTTTCCCTGCTTGAACCGTTTCACTGAAATCCGCGTATTTGTCCAGGCGGACATCGCGCAGGAAATGGGTATTGACCAATACGCCGTCCAGGCTGGCTCCCGGGATCGGCAGGCGAATACCTTCGTGAGCGCCGACTGCGATCAGCACAGCTTTATATCCAGATTCGAACAATGCATCCAGGTCATCGATGCGGTGGTTCAAACGCAGGTCAACACCCAGGTCGATGATGTCCTGTACTTCGCGCTCGATAACCTCAGTTGGAAGCCTGTATTCGGGCACACCCAGGCGCAGCATACCGCCGGCTACCGGCATGGCTTCAAAAACAGTCACCCCGTACCCGGCTCTGATAATATCCTGGGCGGCGGTCAGCCCGCAAGGTCCAGCGCCAATAATGGCTACCTGTTGGTCGAACAGCCTGGGCGCGGCTTCCTGGGGCTCCCGCGGCGCCTCGTAAACCTTATCGGTTACAAAACGTTTTAATGCACGGATGTTGATTGGTTCGTCCACCAAACCGCGGTTGCAGGCTTCTTCACAGCGGTGATTGCAGATCCTGCCGCAGATGCCTGGGAAAGGATTGTCCATTTTAATCACACGCAGGGCATCATCCCAGCGTCCCTCTCGGATCAGGGCAATATAACCCTGGGCGCGTTGTCCTGCAGGACAGGCGTCCCGGCAGGGAGCGATGCCGCGTTTCTCTATCGCATATGCATTGGGGACAGCCTGCGGGTAGAGTTTGAATGCGGCCCTGCGCTGGGAAAGTCCTTCGTTGTATTCGTCGGGAATAATGATCGGGCAGACATCAGCACAGTCGCCGCATCCCACGCAGCGGTCGACATCAATATAGCGCGCTTTATGCCTGACGCTGACGTTGAAATTTCCCGCCTGGCCCTTTACATCAAGCACTTCGCTGCTGGTCATCACTTCGATGTTTGGGTGGCGGCCGGTCTCAACCAGTTTGGGTGAGATCGTACACATAGCGCAGTCGTTGGTTGGAAATGTCTTATCCAACTGCGCCATCTTGCCCCCAATTGCGGAAGAAGTTTCGGTCAGATAGACCTTAAAACCCTGGTCAGCCAGATCAAGGGAAGCCTGCATGCCCGCGATGCCACCGCCGACGACCATTACTGCGCCGGTGGGTTGTGGTGGGGCTGGTGGGACAGTCTTGCTATCAGTCATCGTGTTCCCTCACATTCTGACGATCCAAATTCCCATTAAACTTGCTTGATTTAATATAATTGGTTAGGTTACTTTCTGCCTCGGAACTGCTCATTTCCGTTGGTGTCAGTGTACTGGCTGTTTTCCGGGTCAGCCGGTAATACCTGGGCTTCTGATTCTTTGGTGTTATCCTCCGTAATGGTTTTAAAAGGGCTTGGTCCTAATTTGCGAATCCGTTCTGTCATCGTGTGGGCAGCGATCGCGAAAGTCTGCCCTTGACTGCCGGACATAAAAAACATATCCAGACGCTCACCGCCCAGGCCTATATCATCCAGTATCTGTTTGGCGCGCTTAATCCTGGATAATCCGCGTTCATTACCGCGTACATGGTGGCAGTTTCCAATCGGACAGGCAACCTGATACACTCCGTCTGCGCCCTGTTCGAAAGCTTCGAGGATGTAGCGGATATCGGTCTTGCCAGAGCAAGGCAAGCGCACGAACTTCACATTAGCCGGGTATTGTACATGCAGCGCGGCAGCCGTATCAGCTGCCATATACCCACAGTAAATGCAATAGAATGCGGTAATTTCTGGTTCAAACCCGTTATCTGGTTTTATTGGGTTCATAATATCAGTCTAATCCTGGAATCTTAGCTTCTTCGTTTATTAATATGGGATCGGGCAGCCACTGTCCTAAACCGCCTATACCTGTCAACATAATTTGATCGTCCGTGTAATTGACCAGTTGGATAGCGTTTGCCGGGCACTCGCCGGTGCAGGTACCACAACCCTGGCATTGGGCTGGATCGATAAACGCCGCGCCGCCCAGACCGCCCACACCGCAAATAACTTCTCCTTCAAGCACCTTGGGGATTTCGAACGGGCATGTTCTGGTGCATGTCAGGCATCCCACACATTTTTGTGGGTCGACTTGGGCGACTACCCCTCCAAGATACAGTGATTCCTGGGATGACAACAGCGCTAATGCTCGTGAAGCGGCAGCCAGCGCGTGGCTGATGCTCTCCTCCAGGAATTTGGGATAGTGAGCCATACCAGCTAAAAAGATGCCTTCGCGCATAAAATCCATCGGGCGCAGTTTCATCTGCGCTTCTTTGAAGAATCCCTCACTGGAGAGAGGCACACCCAGCATTTCTGCCATTTCAAATGTACCTTGTGAGGGCAGGATTGACATGCTTAACGGGATCAAATCGGTTGGGATTTCCAACTGCCGGTTCAAGTTCAGGTCGCGTACACGCACACGCATACGGTCGTAATCCTCGTCGTAATACACCTCTGGCGGTTCTTCCTCGGTAAAGCGTACAAAAACTACGCCCAGTTTGCGCGCTTCGGTGTAGTATTCCTCCCGGAAACCATACGTGACGATGTTACGATAGAGCACGGTCACATTACAATTCGGGTTGAATAATTTTATGCGAATGGCATTTTTCATCGTATTTGTGCAGCAAACGCGTGAGCAGTAATCCGCCACGCCTTCGGGTTGGACGCACTGAATCATAACCACATCTCTCAGCGCCGCGATTTCCTCAGGGTGGTGGATAACCTTCTCCTCCAGCTCACGTTGTGTTATCACGCTGGGATATTCAAGCAGTGGGTGCGATTTCGCTTCCCGCGCGCCGGTCGCCAGGATGGTTACACCGTGTTCGATGTGAATATGCTCCGTTCCATTGTTTGGACGCCGGGTTTCAAGATCGGTCTGGAAGAAACCAATGTGCCCGTTGTGGTTTACGATCTCGGTGTTTGTGTATGTTGTGATACGCTTGTGCGCCATAACTCGGTTGACCAGGTCGCGCAGCAGAAGTTGCGGGTTATAACCCTCGGCTACATAGTGCAGGGTCAGCAGGTTGCCTCCCAGCATTTCGGAGCGTTCAACCAGGTGCACATCGTAACCGCTGTCAGCGATTGCCAGGGCTGATGTCATCCCGGCTGCGCCGCCGCCAATTACCAGGGCGCTGGGTCGACAGCGGTGCTTGTCTTTGTGAACCGGTTTTGCCGCGGATATGCGTCCAACCGCCACACGCACCAGTTCTAGCGCTTTGCGGTTCGCGATATCGGGTTGTGCATTGTGAACCTTGCTGCACTGTTCTCTCAGGTTTACCAGTTCAAGCAGATATGGGTTTAAGCCGCTCTGGCGCAGTGTGCGCTGAAAGAGCGAATCATGGGTGCGGTTGCTGCAAGCAGCGATCACCACCCGGTTTAATCCCATTTCTTGTATCTTTTCTTTAATCGCCTGCAGATCCTCGGGGAAGCAGGCGGTCTCCAGAATCTGTGATGAAACCACACCCGGCCAATGTGAGGCTGAATGCGCCAGGGCTTTCAGATCAAGCACTTCTACTTTGTTGATGTCCTTGGCAAGTGTGCCGGCACAAGTGCAGATGAAAACGCCTACTTTTGGTTTTTCCCGGCTCACATCACGCTCTGGAGGTAGGTTGTTATCGGATAGGAAAGGAAGTTCATGGGAAACGGGGTATGTATTCAGGCGGTCATTCAAAAGACGCATGACCTCGGCTGCAGCCCCGCTGGCGTCGATGATCGTTTCGACGATTTCCTTTGGGGAAGAGAATGCGCCGCACACGAATACACCAGGGCGAGTGGTTTGCAGCGGGTGGAATTTATCCGTTTCACAGAATCCATAGCTGTTCAATTTGATATTCAGCATATCTGAGATCTGAGCGGCAGCATCCGGGGGCTGTAATCCGGTCGCAAGCACGACCATTTCAAAGCGTTCTTCCTGAATTTCGCCGTTTGGATCTGCGTATTGGAGTATCAGGTCCTGAGATCCCGGGTCCTCGCGAATGCCCGAAACCCGGCAGCGAGTGTATTCAATATTGTTCTTTGTGCGTGCATTTTCGAAGTAAGTGCTGTATTCCTTATTAAATGCACGTTCGTCCATGATAAAAACCCGGCAGGATATATCTTCTCCCAGGCGCTGTTTGGCTAAAATGGCCTCTTTGGTGGCGTACATGCAGCAAATTGAGGAGCAGTAGGTGTTGTGCTTGTCGCGAGAACCGATGCACTGCAGCCAGGCGATTGACCTTGGCTTTTTTCCGTCCGAAGGGCGTTCGACGATGCCTTCGGTCGGTCCGGAGCGGCTGGCGAGCCGCTCATACTGCATGGCGTTCAGAACGTTGGCATAACGTCCGTGACCCAATTCACCTAATTCGGTTGGATCGTATACCTGGAATCCCAGGGCCAGGATAATGGCGCCGACTTCCACAGCAAGCAAGCGGGGCTGGTCGTCCAGGTCGATGGCGTCCGTCGGGCAAACATCTACGCATTTCCGGCAGTCGTCGCAGTATGGTCCGCGGTCAATGATATATGCGTTCGGCTCGGAACGAGCAGCCACCTTATAGGCTGCTTTGCGGGTCGTGAAGCCTTGCTGGTAACCATCGGGCAGTTCAACCGGGCAAACCTGCGCGCAGTAGCCACAGTTGATGCAGCGAACAGGATTTACATAACGCGGTTCCTGGCGCATCGAAACGGTAAAGTCACCAGCCTGGCCGACCACATCGACAACCCGGGTATTGGTCAGGATTTCGATATTGGGGTGCTGGTTATTATGAATGTATGCAGGAGATATTGAAGGCCGCGTGCAGCCGTATCCATGGTCGGGTGTGCCGCGGCACAGTACACAATCGTGCTGGGGGAACATATAACCTAACTGCGCTACTCGCCCGCCCAGGCAGGGGGTCTGCTCCACCAGGTAGACTTTCAAACCGGCGTCCGCCAGGTCCAGGGCTGAGCGCATACCAGCAATCCCGCCCCCGATCACCATTGCAGAGGCGGGATGTGTTTGAGCGTTTTCGTTGCTATTGATTGTGACGATAGGTGTATCTTGCATTAATGCAGCTCCGAAGTTAATGTACTTTCAAATGACAAACTGCCCTCCTCTCAGTGCAGGAAGGGCAGTGGGCATCAGTACGGGTGCAGGGTGTCCCTTCTGGACCGATGGGCGATTTGGTGTGTGGTGTATTGTGGTAAAAACTTTCTATCACCTTCTGTAATTAATAAAAAAAGGCTGGCAGTAATGATGATAACTGGTTGGCCTTTTTTTACACGATAATTACCGGGTGCTACCGAAATTTTTTATTAAATTGGCTACCAGTAAAATAAATATACCAAATTTGATCAAATTTTAGCCTAATGAACTTCCAATGTCAACGTGATATATGTCACGAATCGTGAAAAGAGCCTGTTTTTACCGTGTATGTTTGAGCCATTTTTGCCAGAAAAGGAACCAGTATGCGCAAGTTTACGGATTCAATACAGCGTAGGCGTTTCTTGTGCTTGATCACCAGGAAATCGTTATGGAGGACGGAAACCAGTAAACTCAGGATATAATTCCCGGATTGGAACACTCATATTATTATGAATTTAATTGGGAAACTGCAAGACAAAAATATCATCGTAACTGGCGCGACCGGGGCGATCGGGGAGGCTATCGCCAGGCAGATCGCAGCCAAGGGCGACTATCGTGTGATCCTGGCTGCGCGAGACCAAAATAAGGCGCAGGTACTTGTCGAACAAATCGTTCACGTTACAGGGAGTTCCAATGTGGTATACGAGCTGGTCGATTTTTCCAGCCGCGCTTCCATCCAGGCTTTTTCGGAGCGTTGGCAGGAACCGCTTTATGCGCTGGTCAACAACGCCGTCATTGCGCCGGGCACGCGCAAGGAAACCTTGCAGGGCATTGAGCTGCAGTTCGCTACAAATGTACTTGGATATTTATGGATGACGATCGATTTTCTGGAGCATTTGAAATCTTGCGCTGGTTCGCGAGTGGTGAATGTAGCCAGCAATTATGCGGGCGGTCTGGATATGGATGACCTGGAATTTAAACGCCGCCGGTATGATAACCACAGCGCTTACCGCCAATCCAAGCAGGCTAACCGCATGTTGAGCGCTGCGCTGGCAGATAGGTTAGCCTCGGACGGCATTACGGTAAACGCCTGCCATCCTGGTGTGGCCGACTCCCAATTAACTGCCGCTTTGGGCACCAGCGGAAGAGATTCGCCTGATGAGAGCGCCAGGACGGCGGTATGGCTGGCTACACACCTTGATGCAGGGGATAAGACCGGAAAGTACTTTGTAAACAAACGCGAGATACCCGACAAGTTCACAACAAACAAACATGAGATCGAACGACTTCTTAAAATTTGTCTGGATTATTGATCCATAAACTGAAAATTTAACCCCATACCTGGAGGCCTAAATTTGGAAAAAAATCCACAAGTTGACCAGTATATCGAAGTCCTTGCACCCGACCGCAAGGCAGCCCTGGAAAAAATCCGCACCCTCATACTAACCACGGTTCCTGAGATAAAAGAAACCATGCAGTATCGCATGCCAACTTATGAATTGGGCGAAGTTGTGTGCGCGGCCGCATCCCAAAAACATTATGTAAGCTTGTATATGGATGTGGAACTGGTAGAAGAACACCGCGGTGAGCTTGCTCACTTGGATGTTGGAAAAAGCTGCATCCGGTTTAAAAAAATTGAAGACCTGCCGATGGATACAATCCGGCAAATTCTGGAAGAGACCGTCGCCAGGCAGCAGTCAAATTAATGGAATTACCACCAGACCCGAAATCTTCATCCAGGGATCGCTTCGATCAGTTTGCGCAGCGATATGTGCGCAGCGCTACGCATGCTCAGGCCCCAGAACTGCAGCGCCTGGTAGACCTCACTAAGCCTTAAGGTTATTGGGTTGTTCTGGATATTGCAACTGGCGGCGGACACACTGCTCTCAAGTTCGCCCCATTCGTAAAAAAAGTGATCGCTACGGATATCGTGTTGGGAATGTTGAAAGCTGCATGCGATTTCACCGCTGAGAGTGGAGCCAACAATGTAATTTTTGAATATGCGGATGCTGAACAGCTGCCTTTTGGAGATTTGATGTTTGATCTTGTCACCTGCCGCGTGGCTGCGCACCATTTTTGCCGGGGAGCCCAGTTTTTTAAAGAGAGCAGCCGCGTACTCAAGACTGGCGGAATGCTCGTGGTCGAAGATCACGTGCTGCCGGATGATAAAGATGTGGCTGGTTGTGTTGAAAGGTTTGAAAAGATGCGCGATCCCAGTCAAAACCGTGCCTTCAGCGCAAATTAATGGCGCCAGATGTACCGGGATAACGGACTGGAGGTTTGCCAGGTTGAATTGGTCATAAAAAGGCACATTTTCTGCTAGTGGGCAGAACGCCAGAGCCCCTCGCGACGGATATTGGAAGACCTGGAAGAAATGGTTGATCGGGCGCCTGAGAGGGTGCTGGCGTGGATGCAGCCAGAATGTTTTGGGATTGAGCAGGCATCCTTTGCCAATTACCACATTCTGATCTCTGGACACAAAAAGGCATATGAAAAACAACACTCGAATCGATAGGATAAGAGAACTTGAAAAGCGGGCGCAGCCGTTAGATCCGGATGGTACGAGCAGGCGGCTGCTGCTGGGAGATGTGGCTGGCTACGGGGAAGATTATCTCAAATCGATCTTATGCGCGCCTGCTTATAACGCCCGGGTGGATAACGGGCAGGGCTTATTAGATGCGCCTATTACGGAAGGTGGTATTGGAATCGAAAAGACATTGAGGCTCTTCCAGGAAAATGTGGCTACCGTAGGCATAAACCCGACTTCTGGACGGTTTCTGGGCTACATTCCCGGCGGAGGGCTTTATTACGCAGCGCTTGGCGATTACCTGGCGGCACTGACGAACCGATATGCGGGCATATTCTATGCCAGCCCGGGCGCGGTGCGCATGGAGAACCTGCTGCTGCGCTGGATGGCTGAGATGGTTGGCTATCCGGATTCGGCTGGCGGCAACCTGGCCTCCGGCGGTTCAATTGCGAACCTGACTGCGATTGTGAGCGCGCGCGACGCGCAATGTGTGCAGGGTGAGCGCATACCGCGCTCGGTGGTATATCTGACTGAACATACTCATCACTGCATCACAAAAGCGCTTCGTGTAGCCGGTTTAAACGGCTGTATTCAACGCCGGGTGCCGGTAGATTCATCCTACCGCATGCAAGCCGCGGCGTTGGAAGATTGCATCAAATCAGATAGACAGGACGGGCTGCTGCCCTGGCTGGTTGTATCATCGTCAGGGACGACCAATACCGGCTCGGTGGACCCACTGGGAGATATTGGAGAGGTCTCCCGCTCAAATGGTCTCTGGCATCATGTGGATGGGGCGTACGGGGCATTTTTCGCCCTGTGCCCGGAAGGAAAGCAGGTATTAAAAGGGATCAACCATTCCGATTCGATTGTTATGGACCCGCACAAGACGCTCTTCCTGCCGTACGGGACCGGCGCGGTGTTGGTCAAAGACCGGACGAAAATGCTTGCTGCCCACAGCGCGGATGCCGACTATATGCAGGATGCTTTTAGTATGGAGGAGGAAATCGATCCGGCCGCCGTTTCCCCTGAGCTGACAAAACATTTCCGCGGCCTGCGATTGTGGCTGCCTTTACAAGTTGTGGGTACGGCACCCTTCCAGGCAGCCCTATCAGAAAAGATCCAGCTGGCACGTTATTTTTATGAAAAGATCCAGTCTATAGACGGGTTTGTCGTGGGGCCTTTCCCGGATTTGTCGATTGTGGTCTACCGGTATGTGCCCAGGTCGGGAGATGCGGATGCGTTCAACCGTTGTCTGGTTGAAACAATTCAGCAGGAAGGCCGTATATTTATCAGTTCCACCCGGGTGGATGGTAAATTTGTACTGCGCATGGCGGTGGGATGTTTCCGCACGCACCTGGAGGATATTGATTTCGCTTTAGAGGTGATTCGGGATACTGCCCGGAGGTTAGAGGGGGAGCAGTAAGTTTGAATTCCCCTGCCGAATTGTATTTTTATGTTGACCTTATGGGCTTCCTCACCGCGGGCTTGCAAACTAGGGATTGTTTGTACAGTGATAACAAAGGGTTAAGCACCCTTATCTAGGTCGCGTTTCGCGCGCAGCTGGCGCACTTTGCTGCGCAGTTCTTGAAAGTATTCCGTATCGGTGATCTCCGCCACCTGCCGCGCCTGTTTTACTTTGTCAATTTCTATACGAAGCGCTTTTACTTCTGTCTT
>Ga0180437_10005071_pt1 | contig 18224 bp, 7 predicted proteins | sample SS_ome_4_FD_132410 | JGI IMG/M metagenome (GOLD analysis project Ga0180437, IMG submission 132410) | Hypersaline lake sediment archaeal communities from the Salton Sea, California, USA - SS_3_D_1 metaG | ecosystem: Environmental > Aquatic > Non-marine Saline and Alkaline > Hypersaline > Sediment... | reverse complement strand
GATCACGCCCCCATGTCCCTGGCCGCGTTGAAGGCTGGCAAGCATGTGATGTGCACGGTCCCTATGGCCACGACGATCGAAGAATGTCGGGAGATCGTCCAGACGGTTCAGGAAACCGGGTTGAAATACATGATGGCCGAGACCGTGGTCTATTCGCGGGAGTTTCTCTTTCTGAAAGAGATGTATGACCAAGGTGAACTCGGCAAGGTCCAGTACCTTGCCGCCTCGCATCCTCAGGATATGGACGGTTGGCCGGAATATTGGGAACGGATGATTCCCATGCACTACGCCACACACGTGGTCAGTCCGTGCCTCGGGCTCGTCAATGGGCTGGCCGAGTACGTGAGCTGTTTCGGCTCGGGCACGGTGCGGGACGACATTGCCGAGAAATCCGGCAATCGGTTCGCCGTGGAAACCTGTCATATCAAGGTCAAGGACAGCGACCTGACGGCCCATATCTGGCGGTTCCTGTACGACGTTGCCCGGCAATACCGGGAGAGTTTCGACGTGTACGGCACCAAGAAGAGTTTCGAGTGGACGCTCGTCGAGAACGAACCGCATGTTCTTCACACGGCGAAGAAACCCGAGCCGGAAATCCCCGAGAAAATCGAGGTTCCCGACTATGCCCACCTGCTGCCGGAAACGATCCGCCGGTTCACGCTGCCGCAGGAGATACACGATGCCGAGCACCTGTCGTTTCTGCAAGGCGGCGGCCACGGCGGGTCGCACCCGCACCTGGCAAACGAATTCATCAGCGCCTTGCTGGAAGATCGTGACCCGTGGCCCAATGCCGTGACCAGTGCCAACTGGACTTGCGTGGGCATTTGCGCCCATGAGTCGGCTACGAAAGGTGGCGAAATCGTCCGGCTGCCTGATTTCACGCTTCGGTGAGGAAGACGCCGGATCGAGCGAATACGTCACCGATCGACCAAAATCCGTCGCGCAGGCTGAGGTGTGAGGCGCTGTTGGCTACTCGTTTGCCACGATCCATATCCGGGAGGACCCCGCCAGGGAATTCGAGGGAGAATCATACCAAGAGTGATGCACGGCACGACATGCAGCTTTCGTTGACCAATCAAGTGATTGACCTCCGCTGGCAAGAACTCCATCACGACTGTTGTTTGCGCGCTCGATCCAAGCGACCTGAACGGCGTTGCCACGATGTGGCCATTGGACGCAGGGAGCGTGGCTTGTTAATATCGCAGATGGTGGAAGTGTGGATTGAATCCAGACCACCGGCAAATCGATGATATTCGTGGAGTACCCAGCCGGTGGCTCCAATCGGCGGATGAGGCCAGAAACGTGTCTCAAGCTCGCAGTCGAACTGGTCACCGTGCGTCTGAGGGCGTTTGGGGGTTCCTTTTGCCGCTTCGAATGCGCGTTTTCATCGCTCAGAGGATCAAGAGGAGCATGGTTTTCTGGGTGGCGGTTTCTTGCGCGTTCTTCCTGCCCTACTATTGGTACCTTCGGGAGTGTCTCAAGCCACAGTTGCTCTATCACGGCCATGCGGTGCCGCTCCCCTCTGGGGATTTGGTTTACTTCCCGATCTATCAGAAAGGGTTCGCGTTTCTTGAGAGGTTCCTCGCCCGGCCGGGCGGGTTGTCTGAGTACCTCGGTGCCCGATACTGTCAATACTACTACTGCCCGAATCTCGGCGCCTTCGTCATTACGGCTGTGGCTCTGCTAGTCTATCTCGGCAGCGATTGGCTGATTCGGCTCGGCGGCGGAGGGAGTAGCCGAGGTTTGCGGTTTGTCCCCCCGTTGTTGCTTCTGATCGTTTACAATCAGTACACGTTTCAGTTGGCGAGTTGCCTCGCCCTGGTCGTGGTGTTGATGGCTACCGTTGTCTATGTTCTCGTTGCGAACCGAGTGGACAGGGCGTTGGCAAGGGCCGCCGTTTTTGCCGTACTCTGCGTCGCCGTGTACTATGCCGCAGGCGGGATGTACGTACTACTTGCCGTTCTGTGCGCTCTGTCTGAACTCCTGGCCAACCGGCGATACGTTCTGGGAGGACTATATCTCGTGGCTGCAGCAGGGGTGCCGCTGTTGGGCAAGTATTGGTTTGATGTCTCCGTCGCTGCCGCGTATCTCCACTCGTCTGGACTCTATGGATTCGGGGAGTTTCTGCCGGGCGCCTACAGCACCGAAGCGCCCTTGAACGGAGAGCGCCTTTCGGAGACAGCGTGGTCAGCGAGCTATCGTCTTTCATCCCCAAGGCAGCTGGCGGCCCTTCTGTGTCTGTACGGTTCATTCATCGCGATTCTCGTCGTTGTGGTGTTTCGGCGAACACTGGGACGTTTGGGGACGGCTATTCGCTTCCGCAGCGGGCGGGTTGGTCAGGTTTGCTTTAGCAGCAGGCTGAGACCTGTTTGGGCGATGGTGACCTTGTCGGTGGCCGGTGTCTCCGTGGCGTGGCTCACGTTGGACAGGGATGCCCAAACGGTGTTGCAGGCGAACTACTGCGCGCGGATGGAAACGTGGCCGGAGTTCCTGGAAGTGATTGATCGCTATCCTGTGCGGGAGTACCCCGCGTCGGTGATGGTTGACGTCAATCGTGCCCTGTTTGAGACCGGTCAGTTGGGCAGCAGGATGTTCTCTTACCGGCAGAGCCCGGAGGCGTTGTTTCGGCTTGGCAGTAGAGCCGCGTCGCTGAAAGGAGGATGCGAAATGCTGTTTAGGTTGGGGCGCATCAATGAAGCAGAGCATGCCGCGCTGGAAGTCCTGGAGATGGACGGCGAGCGTCCGGAGACCCTCCGTCTCTTGGCCGACGTCTACATCGTGAAGCGCCGATCCGACGTGGCTCGGGTCTTTCTGAGCGTTCTGACCAGGGATGTAGTCCAGGGGCCTTGGGCTGAAGACCGTTTGCAGCGCCTCGACAGCGACCCGTTGTTGTCGTCCGACCCACGGATCCGCGATGCCCGATTGGTGATGCCGCTGACCGACATGGTTACCGAGTCGAAGGAGGAGTTGCTCCTGGCGCTTCTGGCGAGGAATCGGAAGAATCGGATGGCGTTCGAATACCTGATGGCCTACTACCTGCTCACCAGGCAGCCGGACAAGGTCGCGTTGCACATCGACCTGTTGAACGATTTCGGGCCGCAGGCGTTCGGGTATCCCACCGTCCCCGAACACTACGCCGAAGCCCTGCTGCTCTATTTGCACAACGTCAACCTGCCGCTCGACAAGCCGCCGAACCTGCGAGGCCGGATTATCCGACGCGAAACGTTGGAGAGAGTTCGCCAGGTCATTCAAGTCGCATACGAGTGTCGGAATGACAAAGAGGCAATGGGTAAGATCTTGACTGCCAGGTTCCCCAACAGCGGGTGTCGCTATCTTCTCACGGGCGAAGCCGGAGGAGTGCCATGAGCCGTCGCAACCGGGTTGCCATTCTGGTTCCGCTTGCCGTGGTGTCGGCGGGCGCTGCCTATTACTTGTTTCGGCCAGGAGCCACAGTCCCGCAGCCGTGTGAGCACGTCCGTCGGCTCCCTCAGATCGACCCCGACTACCAAGGCTGCACGATCCCGCCGAACATCGCGCCTTTGAGTTTCTTGATCGAGGAGCCGGGCATAGCGTACCGGGTGCATGTGCATTCTGGGCAGGACGAGGGTTTCGTCGTCTCCAGCCGGACGCCGGGAATCGTCTTCCCGGCGAAGAAGTGGAGAAGCCTGCTTCGATCCCATTGCGGTGGCGCCCTGTACTTTGACGTTTTCGTACAGGATGAACAACGCCAGTGGCGGCGCTTCGACAGGCTTGTCAACAGGATTGCCCGCGAAGAGATTGACTCCTATCTGGTGTATCGCCGGCTCAGACCGGTGCATAACATCTACACCAACATGGGCACTTATCAGCGGGACGTGAGCACGTATCGTGAATCTCCGGTTCTGCTCAGCGGCCGCGATTCACTTCGATGCGTCAACTGTCACACGTTCGTCAACAACAATCCGGATACGATGTGCCTGCACATCCGTGGCACGAAAGCCGGGGCGGCGATGATTGTGGCCCGCGACGGAAGGGCCACCAAGATCGACACCCGCACCGGCTTCAACCGCGCGCCGGCCGCCTATACCGCGTGGCACCCGAGCGGTAAGCTTGCCGTGTTCGCTTCCATCGAGGTCGTGCAGTTTCACCATTCCGTGGGCGACTCCCGCGATGTGTTTGTCCACAACTCCGACCTGGGTGTTTACTTCGTTGATTCAACCGACGTCCGCAGCACGCCCCCAATCGCTGATCCGGATCGTCTGGAGACGTTTCCCGCATGGTCGCCTGACGGGAAGTTGCTGTATTTCTGCAGCGCCGCACGGCTTTGGAGAGCGGGTCTGAAGGCGAGGAGTATGCTGCCCCTGAATTTCCGCGAGGCCCGTTACGACTTGATGAGGATCAGCTATGACCAGACTACGAGGACATGGGGCAAGCGCGAAACGGTTTTGCTGGCCAAGGACATCGGCTTGAGCATCAACGAACCGAGAATCTCGCCGGATGGGCGGTTTCTGCTGTTCTGCACAGCCGAGTACGGCTGCTTCGCCGTCTTCCAGCGAAGCAGCGACCTCCACATGATGGACCTCGAGACAGGACGGCATTGGCCGCTGGAAATCAACAGCGATCGAAGCGATTCGTGGCATTGCTGGTCGACCAACAGCCGGTGGATTGCGTTTGCCAGCAAGCGGCGCGACGGCCTGTTCGGCCGGGTGTATTTCAGCTACATCCACCCGGACGGCAAAGCCGAGAAACCCGTTCTTCTGCCGCAGGCAGATCCGGCTTTCCATCGTACGTTCCTGGAAAACTTCAACGCCCCGGAACTAATCACGGGGCCGGTCCGCGTCCCAGAGAAGGAACTCTTGCGAGCGGTGGAATCTTCCGATCCACGAGTCGCGACGTTCGCCGGGATGCTATCGCCCTCTGACCAGGCTTCGGCCACGGAGAAGCTCCGCGAGCCACCGGCGAGCGCACCCCGCAAGACCAGCGTCGACTTCGGGGAAGCCAACCGTTTCTATCGACTCGGCTTAGCATTGGAGGAGGAGGGCCGGGTGGAGGAGGCAGTCGAGCATTATCGCCTCTCGGTCGAACGCTTGCCCAAGCTGCACCCGGTGAATATCCCCGTCGCGGGTCGACTGGCCTGGCTCTACGCGACACATCCTTCCGACCGAATCCGTGACGGGCGCGAGGCGCTCGTGCTGGCCGTCCGCGCCCACAAAAACGCCGTCGTGCTCGCCGAACGCGGACGTGACGCGCAGATGCGCCAACGTGCTGAGAGCGACCTGGCCTCGCTGTTGGACACGCAGGCGGCCGCCTACGCCGAATGCGGCGGCTTCGCAAGGGCTGTGAGTACCGCCTTGGAGGCCGAGAGGATGGCCCTGCGCTACGGGCAAATCGAATTGGCCGTCAAGATCCGGGAACGAAACAGGCTTTACCTCCTGAACAAGCCGTACCGTGCCACGGACTCCGATTGAGCACGGCAGTCCCCTTCCGCCAGGAGCAACCGGCACAAACCACTTCCTCATTATGATCGGCACCTATTTTCGGCCACCTTGCAGCCGAATCACCGTGAAGAGAGCGGCTATGGATGGGAGCTACCACGAATTGGCCGTTCCGGTGAGCTAGGTTTTACGGGGTGCTTTGCTTCCGTCTGCTGCGGCGTGGGGCCGGAATTGGAGTCGGCGAGCAAGAGACGGCGGCCGACGTGCTTGTCGTGGATATCCGAGTACGATGACGGTGGAGGGATTTGAAAGGGGGAAAGTCATGTCAATGCTGCAACATGCCACGAGGAGACCGCGTCCGGTGCTTCGACGCGTGGTGGAGAAGATTGACGAGATTTCCACGCTGCCGCACGTTGCGTTGCGGGTGATGGAGGTTGCCAACGATCCCGAAGCAGGGGCCATCGACTTGAAAGAGGTGATGGAAAGCGACACTGCGTTGAGCGCTCGGGTGTTACAGTGTGTGAACTCCTCGGCCTATGCCGTGCGATCGCAGATCACCAATCTGCAGCAGGCGATCGCCTATCTGGGGATGAAGCAGATTCGCAATCTGGCCATGACGATCAGCGTGAGTGAATTGTTCAAGGAAAACGACAGCATCGGCCCCTATCGGCGCAGCGAATTGTGGCGACACCTGGTGGCGGTCGGTATCTGTTCGCGGATGATCGCCATGCGGCTGAAGTTCACGAATTTCGAGGACGTGTTCCTGGCCGGATTGCTGCACGACGTGGGCATCATCCTGGAAGACCAGCACTTGCACGACTTCTTCTTGGAGATCATTCCGTCGTTGAAAGGAGACAAGACTCTTGCCACCGTGGAGAGGGAGCATTTAGGGTTCGACCACATGATGCTCGGCGAGAAGGTCGCCCAGGCCTGGGGATTTCCTGAAGGAGTCAAAGCGGCCATCCGGCACCATCACGGGTCGGTGGACTATCGTGGTGCGCACGTGGATATCGTGCGTTGTGTGGAAGTGGCCAACTTGCTCTGCACGCTTCACGAGATTCCTTCGGTGGGAATGAAGCTGGTGAGGTTTTCCGGGCCGGCCATTGCGGGACTCTCGTTGACCAGAAATGACGTGGCGATTCTGGCCGAGGACCTGCAGGGAGAGCTTGATGCAAATGCCAACCTGTTCCAGGCCTGAATGAGACAAGATGGACCGCCTCCTCGACAACGTGTCCGATCTGCTTGACTCGGTCGAGAGCCTCGACGTTCGGCATCCCCGGTCCGTAGGGGAGGTTTTGCACGATTTCGAACCGTCGCTGTTGTTGCTGGCCGACGCCCAGGGAGACGTGATTGCCGCAGAAACCCCCGGCGAGACGGTCAGTCCGCAGTTGGCCGAATCGCTGGCCGTCGAATTAGCCGGATCCCTGGGTACGAACGAAACTTGTCGATTCGAGGTGACCACCGATGTCGGACCGCAACTCGCTCTGGCGTTGCGTATGCCCGGCGGCCTGTACGGGGAAATCCTCGGATGTCTCGTCACTTGCGGCGAGGCGTCGAGGGCACGTCTGCATGAGACGCCCACGGAGCTTATCGTCTGCGGCGCGTGTGCCTGGGCAGCCATGCGCCGGAGCACGGGCGACATCCTGCTGCGCCGGCGGATTCAACACTTGATGGCTGAGCGAGACACATTGAAGGCGTCGCACACCGAGGCGATTGCCGCCATCATCCAGATGGCCGAGGCCGCCGGTCTTGCCAAGAGTGAGTTTCTGGCCAACGCCAGCCACGAACTCCGCACACCCATGACGGCGATTCTCGGCTATGCCGACTTGCTGGCGGAACCCAGTATCTCCGAGGATCAAAGGACCCACCACCTGCAGACCATCTGCCGCAACGGGAGAATCCTGCTGGAGTTGATCGACAACATCCTCGATCTGTCCAAGCTCGAAGCCGGCAAGATGACGGTGACGCAGACGAATTGCTCGCCATTTCAGATCGTCGAGGAGTTGGCGTCCTTGCTGCGCGTGCGAGCCCTGGAGGCGGGCTTGAGCCTGGAAATCGATTACGTGTTTCCGCTGCCCCGAACGATCCGCACCGATCCCGTGCGGCTGCGGCAGGTGATGATGAACTTGATCGGGAACGCGCTGAAGTTCACCGGGCAAGGGGGGGTGCGAATCACGGTCAGTCTCAGCCGACCGGCCGATGCCTCGCCTCGATTGCAGTTCGCGGTGTCCGATACGGGCATCGGTATGACCGACGAGATGATTGAGCAACTCTTCGAGCCCTTCATGCAGGCCGATATGTCGTCCAGCCGCCACTTCGGCGGCACCGGACTGGGGCTGGCCATCTCGAGGCGTTTGGCCAGGATGCTTGGCGGCGACATCCAGGTGGAAAGCACACCGGGGCAGGGGAGCACGTTCACTCTGTCGATCGATCCGGGACCTTTGCAGGAAGTTGCGATGGTCGACGCGCCACACATCGCCGCGATCGAAGAAGAGGAACCGGCCGCAGTGGAGGCGGAGCACGCGCTTCACGGGCGGGTGCTGCTGGCGGAAGACGGCCAGGACAACCAGCGGCTGATCGGTTTCATTCTGAAGAAGGCGGGTTTGGAGGTCTCTGTGGCCGAAAACGGCCGAATCGCCTTCGAGACCGCCATGGCGGCCGCCGCAGAAGAGAATCCGTTCGACCTGATCTTGATGGACATGCAGATGCCCGAGATGGACGGGTACGAAGCCACTCGCCGCCTCCGCCAGGAAGGCTGGCAAGGTCCGATCGTTGCCCTGACGGCGCATGCCATGGCCGGAGACCGCGAAAAGTGTCTCCGCGCCGGCTGCGACAACTACTTGACCAAGCCGATCGAGCGAAACTCGTTCCTCTTTGCGGTTGCGAACCATCTGGCTGGTGCCCCGTCCGAGACGTCCCAAGCGCCACGGAACTAGTTCAAGCCGGCCGCCTTCCGGAAGCTGCAGCCACGTCTTGTATCAGCAGGCCGGGCTGTTGCGGCCGAACGAGTCCCGACTCCAGGTGATTTGCGATGTTCGGCATCATCCGCTATCATGCCGGGGTTCGATTCCGTTGCACTTTCTGCGCGAAAGGAAGAACCGATGAGACGTTGCTTTTGGGTGGTTGCATGCTGGACGTCGGTCTGGATGGTGGCGTGTGTTTTCCTGCCGGCGATGGCCGACGACGCGAAACTGCTCTGGCAGATCGGAACGCCCGATGACAACACGGCCGAATTCGCCTTGGCCCCGAACGGTTACGGCAAGTTCCGCGAGGACCCGTTGTTCGTGATCGGTGTCTCCGACGAGCGGCGCGACTGGCCCTACGTGCATCCCGGGCCAGCCGACACCTGGGCCGAAGGCAGGCCACATGCCTTCTCCATCGTGTTTGCCATTGACGAGAAGCCCGAGAACGGAACTTGCCGTTTGCAGGTCGACCTGGTCGATACGCATGACCGCAGCCCGGCCAGGTTGCGCATCGACTTAAACGGCAGGGAAATGATCACGCACGCAACACCGCCGGGCGGGCCCGACGCTTCGATCATGGGCCAGCTCAGTGAGGGCCGCGAACACCGTTTCAGCGTGGACGTGCCGATCGCTGCATTGAAATCCGGCGCCAACGAGATTACGATCCGCTCGGTCGCCGGCAGTTGGGTGCTCTACGACTGGATTGGTTTCGAGGGCCCAGCGGACCTGAAATTGGCCACCGCGAAGCCGACCACGCTGGTGCGCTCGGTCCGCAGCCGTTCGTCGTTGGTTCAGAAGCAGGGCAAACTGGTCCAAGTTGTTGAGGTGAATCTCATCCACGTCGGTCCACCGGTCGAGGCCGAGATTCGTCTCCCCGAAAGTGCACCGATCAAAGCGGCCCTCGAACAGGGCTCGCAAGTCGTGGAACTCTTGCTGCCCGCGGTCGAAGCCGAGCGGCAGGTCATCGTCGAGGTGGCCGTGACCGGCAAGCGGATCGCTTCCCGGCAAGTGACGTTGCGTCCGGTCCGCAGGTGGGTCGTCTATCTGTTGCCCCACTCGCACGTGGACATCGGATACACGCAGTTGCAGACGAAGGTGGAGCAAGACCACTGGCGCTTCCTGGAACAAGCGATCGAGGCCTCGCGGCGGACGGCCGACTATCCGCCGGGGGCCCAGTACAAGTGGAACGTCGAGGTGCTCTGGGCGGTCGACAGCTACTTGAAGCAGGCCGCGCCCGAGGAGCAGCGGGAGTTCGTCGAGGCCGTCCAGAAGGGTTGGATCGGGCTCGACGCGCTGTACGGCAACCAGTTGACCGCGCTTTGCCGCCCCGAAGAGCTGGTCCGGCTGCTGGACTACTCCCAGCGCCTCTCGCAACGCTGCGGCGTGAAGATCGACTCGGCCATGATTACCGACGTGCCGGGCTATACCTGGGGATTGATCTCGGTGTTGGGCGAGGCCGGCGTGAAATACATGTCGATGGGCCCCAACAGCGGCGCGCGAATCGGTTTCACGCACGCGGCCTGGGACGAGAAACCGTTCTACTGGGTCAGCCCCTGCGGACGTCACAAGGTCCTCTGCTGGATTCCCGAGAAAGGCTATTATCGCGTGTTCACCAGCGAGTCCCAGTTGCTCGAACGGCTGAAGCGGCTCGAAGCCGGCGACTACCCGTACGACGTGGTGCAACTCCGCTACTGCCTGGGCGACAATCACGGCCCGTCGTTCGAGCTGAGCGAGATGGTTAAAGAATGGAACACGAAGTACGCTTATCCGAAGCTGATCATCGGCACGACCTCCGAGATGATGCGCGATCTCCAGCAGCGACACGGAGACGCGATTCCCGAAGTCCGCGGCGATTTCACGCCCTACTGGGAGGACGGAGCGGCTTCCTCGGCGTTGGAAACGTCGATCAACCGCGCGTCGGCAGAGCGGCTCGCGCAGGCCGAAACGATCTTTGCCATCACCCGCCCGCACGATTACCCGGCCGACGACTTCTACGACGCGTGGCGAAACGTGCTGTTGTACGACGAACACACATGGGGGGCCCACAACAGCATCAGCCAGCCGGACAGCGAATTCGCCCAAGGGCAATGGAAGATCAAACAGGCCTTCGCGCTGGATGGGGACAAGCAGTCGCGAGCGTTGTTGGCCGCGGCGACGGCACCATACGCCGGCAAGGGGCGAGAGGCCGACGCCGTGCTGGTTTTCAACACCTCGTCCTGGCCGCGAACCGACCTGGTCGTGCTGCCAAAAGAGTTCGCCGTGGCGGGCGATCTGGTCAAAGATTCCCACGGCAAGCCGGTCCCCTCACAGCGGCTCTCGGACGGGTCCCTGGCCTTTGTCGCCAGGGACGTTCCGGGATTGGGGGCGAAACGGTTCAGCATTGCCCCGGGCAACGCGGCCGCCGTCGGCAGCGTGAAGGTCGCCAATCGCACGCTTTCCGACGGACAGCTCACCGCGCAGCTTGACGCCAAGACGGGTGCCATAGAGAGCCTTCGCCTTCGGGGGATCGACAGCCAGTTGGTGGACGGCGGCTCGGGCCTGGGACTGAACGACTATTTCTACGTGGCGGGCACCGACCCCAAAAACGCGAAACGCAACGGGCCGGTCAAGATCAGCGTCAAGGAGCCCGGGCCGCTGGTCGGCTCGCTGCTGGTCGAGTGCGACGCCCCGGGTTGCCGGAACCTCTCTCGCGAGATCCGGCTCGTTTCGGGGCTGAACCGGCTGGATATCGTTAACATCGTCGACAAGGAGAAGATCCGGACCAAGGAGGGCGTGCATTTTGCGTTTCCGTTGAACGTTCCCAGCGGCGTGATGCGGATGGACATTCCCTGGGCAGTGGCACGGCCCGAACTCGACCAGATCGCCGGAGCGTGCAAGAATTGGTTTACGGTCCAGCGGTGGATCGACACGTCGAACGACGAATTCGGTGTGACCTGGGCGACGATCGACGCACCCTTGGTCGAGGTCGGCGCGATCACGGCCGAGATCCCCTGGATTGAAAAGCTCGAACCGACGCAGACGCTGTACTCCTACGTGATGAACAACTACTGGTTCACCAACTACAAGGCCGATCAGGAAGGTCCCACGCCGTTCCGCTATTCGCTGAAGCCGCACGTGGGCGGATACAACGCGATCGACGCGGCACGGTTTGGCATCGAACAGAGCCAACCACTGGTTGCGGTGCCGACCGCCACGCCCAAGGGCCGCCCGACCGTTCTGGGGCCCTTCTCTCCCTGGCTGACCGTGGAACCGGCCGACGTGATCGTGGCCGCGCTGAAGCCGAGCAATGACGGAAAGGCCTGGATCATCCGCCTGTTCGGCGCCGGCGGCAAGACGGCCAAGGCCTCTCTTACATGGAGCGATCGGGTGTCCAGGACCGTCTGGCTGAGCGATCTGACCGAAGAGCCCAAGACGAAGATTGCGGGGCCGATCGAAGTGCCGGCGTACGGGATGGTGACGCTGCGGGCGGAATTGCCAGAATGACAGCATCCGCGCCAAACCAGTCGTTTTGTCGTGGAGCGTCGGCGATTCGATCTACGATCGTCCGACGGTTATCCTATCACATCGAGCAACTCGGGTGCCGGCGAGCAGTGCCCAGGCCACAACAATACCTGCCAGGAGATTACCAAATGAGACTGCTGAGTCATATTCACCTTCAGAAAGCCGCCGCTTTGACTGCGGCGTTGTTGATCGCTTCCGGGCCGCTGTGGGCGAAGGAATCGGACGAAACGAAGCCTAACGTGATCCTGTGCATGACGGACGACCAGGGCTGGGGTGATACGGGCTACAACGGGCATCCCGTGTTGAAGACGCCCAACCTGGACGCGATGGCCGCCGGCGGGATCCGCTTCAACCGCTTTTACTCCGGGGCCCCCGTTTGTTCGCCCACGCGCGGAAGCGCGCTGACCGGCCGGCACCCGTACCGCTACGGCATCACGTTCGCCAACACCGGCCACGTGCTCCCGCAGGAGATGACGTTGGCCGAAGCGCTCAAGACCCAGGGCTATACGACCGGGCATTTCGGCAAATGGCACTTGGGTACGCTGACCACCAAGATCAAGGACAGCAACCGCGGCAAGCCGGGCGACGCGACCCATTACTCGCCGCCGTGGGAGAACGGCTTCGACGTCTGTTTCTCCACCGAGGCCAAGGTGCCCACCTGTGACCCGATGAAGAAACCCGGCACCGACGAACCTTATGGAACACACTACTTCAACACGGACGGGTCGGTGGCAACGGAGAACCTTGACGGCGACGATTCTCGCGTGATCATGGATCGAGCCGTTCCCTTCATTCGCAACGCGGTGCGACAAGGCAAGCCGTTTCTGGCCGTGATCTGGTTCCACACGCCCCACCTGCCGACGGTGGCCGGACCGGAATACGCCCAGATGTATGAAGGCATCGAAGGAGCCCACCCGGTGTACCACGGCTGCATTACGGCCATGGACGATCAAATGGGCCGGCTACGCAAGGAACTCGACGACCTGGGGATCACCAAAAACACCATGCTCTGGTTCTGCAGCGACAACGGACCGGAGGGATCGAGCCGCGCCCCGGGCTCGGCCGGGAACCTGCGGGGACGCAAGCGGAGTCTGTTCGAGGGCGGCGTTCGGGTGCCGGGAATTCTGGTCTGGCCCGCCAAGATCAAGCAGCCGCGAATCGTCGACGTGCCATGCAGCACGCTGGACTATTTTCCCACCGTGCTGGACGTGCTGGGATTTCGGATGCAAGGTCAGCCGCTGCCGATCGACGGCGTCAGCTTGCTGCCGCTGATCGAGGGTAAGATGACGCAGCGGCCTCGGCCGATCGGCTTCCAGTCGTCCGGACAAGTGTCGCTGACCGATAACCGCTACAAGCTCATCAAGTCGGGCGGAAGAGGGAAGGGGGGCAGCGGTCGGCGAGCGGACGGGTTGATGTTGTTCGATCTGCTGGAAGATCCCGGCGAAACCAAGGATCTCGCCGCCGACAAGCCCGAGATCCTGGAGGCGATGAAGAAAACACTCAGCGACTGGCAGGAATCGTGTCGGGCCAGCGCCGCGGGAGAGGATTACCGCTGAGTAGTTGCCGTTGCGGAACGTGTTTTGCGGAGCCGTTACCGTTTAGAACTCGTACAGAAACAACTTTCCGGATTCCGAAGGGGACAGTCCCATTTTCCCTGCGGGAAAACCGGGACAGTCCCCAAGTTGTTGACCTACGAGTTCTTAGCCGCCGCGGCCGCGCGGCGAAGACTGCGAAAGGCTAGGCAACTACAAGCGACGCGTGACCGCGACGGCGGCGGCCAAGCGAACTTGAGGCCCTCGAGAGGGGCTACGGATCGGGTGGTCTCCGAGCCGCCTCGATCACGGGGAGGTCCACGAGGACGCGGGTGCCTTTTCCCGGGGCACTCTCGACGGTCGCTTCGCCGCCGAAAAGCCGCGCCCGTTCGCGAATGCCTCGCAATCCGAACCGGTGCTCTTCAATGGCGTCCGGGTCGAAGCCGACGCCCCAATCGCGGACCTCCACGGCGATCCGGTCGTCCCGCTGCGTGACGTCGATGCAGAGTCTGTCGCTTTGGCTGTGCTGGCAGGCGTTGGTGAGCGATTCCTGGACCATGCGAAAGATGGTGCTCTCCAGCGGCGGAGCAAGCCGGTCGAAGCGGACGTCGTGGTGAAACTCGATCGGAATCCCCTGGTGCTCCCGATTTTCACAGACCAGGTACTCCACCGCCGCCACAATGCCAAACTCGTCGAGGACTGGCGGCCGCAACCCGCTGATCAGCCGGCGGGTTTCGTCGATGCTATCGCTGAGAAGTCGAACTCCGGCGTCGAGCAGGCTCTGGGCCTCCGCGGAGTCCCGTTCGGGCAGCCGCTGGAAGGCTTCCAGGTTGAACTGGGCGCCGGTGAGTTGCTGGGCAAAGCCGTCGTGGATTTCGTAGGCGATCAATTGCCGGTCGCGCTCGTGCAGATCGAGCAATTGACGCAGCAACCTTTGCTCCTTGCTCACCGCCTCCTCGTGCGCCCTCGATTCCGTGATGTCGGTACAGATGATCATCACGTTGCGAACGTGGTCGCCTTCCGTCATCGGAACCAGACGGCAGGCCCACCACCGCCCGAACAGGTCGACCATCTCAACGAACTGTGTCTGGCGGGTGGACATGACCTTTCCAAAGGCTTCACGACAGGCTGGCTGGCTTTCCGGGGCGATGAAGTCGAACCCGGTCGAGCCAATCAGCTGCTCGGCCGTCGTATTTGGTGCGGAGTGGTTGACGTATTCGATCCTGGCCTGGCGATCGAGCACGATCACGAAATCCGGGAGGTTTTCGAAGAGGTGGCCGAATTTGGCTTCCGACTCGCGGAAGGCCCGTTCCGCCTCCTTCCGCTTGGAGATGTCCCGGGTGACCGTGACGATTGCCGCAATGCGTCCGGCGTCATCGTGGAGAAACGCGCTGGTCATCTCGCAAGGGAGGAGGGTTCCGTCTTTCTTGACACACTCGAGTTCGAGCACTTGAGGCGCTTCCGGAACGCCCGGGGTACTCAGCGAGCGGGCGAACTCCCGCGCGAACGCCCTTTCTGCGGCGGCGTACGAGGCCCGGGTGAGCATCTGTTGAGGCGTCATTTCCATGACTTCGTCGGGCCGATACCCGAGGATGTGCTGGACCGACGGGCTGACGTAGGTCGACCGTATCGGGTTGTTCTGGTCTTGGAAGGCGGCTTCGGCTTCGGCAGCCGACGTGATTTGCGACGGGTCGATGGGCTTCTCGAATTCTACCGTATGGATGATGTCCGTGACGTTGTCGGCGATCAGGCGATGACGGCGTTCACTCTGGCGGAGGGCTTCTTCCGCGTTTCGCTGTTCCGTGACGTTGGTGCAGATGACCATCACCTGCCCCGTCCGCCCCCCCTCGCTGAGCGGGACGGCACGGCAGACCCACAACAGGCCCAGGTCGTCGACTGCTTCGACGGTCTGGGCCTCGCCCGTCTCAATCACCCGTTGAAGCGTGCGGCGGCATGCCTCTTCATATTCCGGCGCCACGGAGAGAAAACTGCTGGTTCCCACGCGTTGTTCGGGAGGAGGATCCGCCAGCGTGTAGTTGACGTACTCGACGGTACCCTTTGCATCGACGATCATGACGATGTCGGGCATGTTTTCGATCAGACTGCGGAAGCGAACCTCCGATTCGCGCACGGCCCGCTCGGCCTCCTTGCGCTCCGTGATATCCCGGAAGCCGCACATCAAGCACGGCCGCCCCTGGTAGACCAGGTGGCTGCCGGTGATGTCTGCATAGAAGACGCTGCCGTCCTTGCGAAGGAGGGGAAGGTTCTCCGCGGTTGGCCGTGGCTTGTTCTTCTGGGTTTCAAATACCTCGAGCACATGGGCGAGATCTTCCGGCGGGTGAACGGACGGGATCGACATGGTCCGCAGTTGCTCTTCGGAATACCCCAGCATCTCGCACATGGCCGGGTTTGCCCCGTGGAACTGTCTGGTCTCCACGTCTACGATGAGCATCCCGTCCGGGCTTGCCGCGTGGATCGCCCGCAATTCTTCGTTCGTGTGGTGCAGTGTCTCTTCCGTTTGCTTCTGCTCGGTAATGTCGTGGGAGGTCACGACGATCCCGCCCACCACCGGATTCTCGAGCAGGTTGACGGCCGAAGCCTCGATCATCCGCCAGGAGCCGTCTTTGTGCCGGTAGCGAGTTTCCACGGTTTTCGAGGATCCCGGCCGCGCGACGACCTCGGCAAACTCCCGCATGGCCGTTTCCGTGTCGTCCGGGTGAACGTGTTCGAAGACGCTTCGGCCGACGACGTCCTCCGGAGTCCAGCCGTACAGCCGTTCGAACAAGGGGCTCTGGTAGACGATCTTTCCTTGAGGATCGAGCACGGCGTAGGTGATGCAACCGAGTTCGATCAGCGAGCGGTGCCATTCCTCGCTGCGGCGCAGCTTCTCGGCTGCCTGCTTCTGCTCCGTGATATCTTCAACGATCCCCTCCAAGCGAACCCGTTTACCGTCGTCGTCGCGAACCGCCCGCCCCGAAAACCGAACGGTAATCGGCGTGCCGTCTTTGCGCTTCCAGTCGAGTTCGACTCCTTCCCAATCATCAGTCGGTTGGGCGAGCAGCCGGGAACGGGCCGCCGAATCCCGGTACACGTCCCGGGCGATATCGAGCTTCAGGGTCTCTTCCTCGGACTCATAGCCCATCATGGCCACCAGCGTCTGGTTGACTTCCAGGACCTTTCCGTCGAAGCTGGTGCGGAATACGCCATAGGGCGCATGGTTCAACAAGGGAACGTCGTGAATCGGCAGATCCGGTCGTGCCGCTCCGCGAAGCCGGTCCGCCTTGGCGGCGGCCAACCGATGTTCGGCAACCACCAGCCGCAGGTCCAGTTGCTGCGTGTCCTGCAAGTCCGGCAAAAGGTCGTCGGCCCCCGCCGAGAGAAGTGCGCCCGGAGATTTCGTCTCGTGATCCCCATCGGCCGCCAGGATCACCGCTCTGCCGTCCGGCAGGGCGGCACGGAGCCGGCGGCAAAGGTCAATCTTCTCTTCGCCCGGACCCTCCATGGCCAGGACGATCAGGGCATAGTCGCCGGAGCCCGCCATGGCACAGGCCGCATCGCCGTCCTCGACTACGGTGACCTCGTGCTCAGATCGCCTCAGCGCGTCACGAAACGCCTGTTGGGTTTGGGAATCGGTCGCGACCAGCAGTGCTTTCATGCCGAGTTCCTGAGTTGCCGTACTGCGTTCCTCTGTCCTAATGCGCCATAGGACCAGACCGGCCAACACCGGCAAAAACGAAACCATCCCATGATCAGCCGAACCCTATAGCTATTCAGGTTCATGCTACCTGGAGAGCGTGTCGGTGGTCAAGGGATTCCGTGCTCTCGCAGGCGGAACTCCTGCCCCAACTCGATATCCGGCTTGCCTCTCCACGTCGGGCCCCCCGCGTCGATGCGTTCCTTCCACCAACGAGGGATTCCGGCACGTGGCCGCGGCCGATATACTCCCGTGTAGGGGATCATCAGAGGCCGCAGACATGACCGAACGTGAGATCATTCGCCTCGTACTGGAAGGAAGAGAGCCGCCCTACGTGCCCTGGTCGATGGGGTTTACCACGGAAGCCAAGCAGAGACTCCAGGGGTACTACGGCTGCGACGACGTAGAAGTGCCGCTGCAAAACCATCTGTTGAAACTGGGTAGCGACGTCGGGTTCTTCACCGAGTTGGGCGATCACCGAGTGCAGGACGTCTTCGGCGTGGTCTGGGACCGCACCGTCGACAAGGATATCGGCAACGTCGAGGGGTGTGTGCTGCCGCGACCGACCTTCTCGGGCTATGAGTTCCCCGATCCGCTCGACGCCCGGTTCTTCCAGGCGATTCCCGGCAAGATCGAGACCTTTCCCCACCGCTTCCGCGTGTTCCAGATCGGCTTTTCGCTGTACGAGCGGGCGTGGACGTTGCGGGGCCTGGAAAACTTGCTGATGGACTTCTACGACCATCCGGCTTTTGTCGAGGAACTTTTCGCCGCGATCGGCGATTACAACGTCGCCCAGGTCAACCAGGCGCTGAAATATGACATCGACGCCGTCTACTTCGGCGACGATTGGGGCCAGCAGCGCGGCCTGCAAATGGGGCCGCGCATCTGGCGCCGGTTCATTCGTCCCGTGCTGAAGCGGATGTACCGCGTGGTCCGCGAGGCGGGGAAGTTCGTGATGATCCACTGCTGCGGCGACGTGGACGAGCTGTTCGACGAACTGGTCGAGATCGGGCTGAATTGCTTCAACCCCTTCCAGCCGGAGGTCATGAACGTCTACGCGCTGCTGCCGCGATACCGGGGCCGGCTGGCCTTTCACGGCGGGCTTTCCACGCAGCGGACG
>Ga0180437_10005069_pt1 | contig 18228 bp, 16 predicted proteins | sample SS_ome_4_FD_132410 | JGI IMG/M metagenome (GOLD analysis project Ga0180437, IMG submission 132410) | Hypersaline lake sediment archaeal communities from the Salton Sea, California, USA - SS_3_D_1 metaG | ecosystem: Environmental > Aquatic > Non-marine Saline and Alkaline > Hypersaline >... | reverse complement strand
TTTCCGACAAAGGATAGCCACTTGCCTGCCCAGTGCCAATGACAGATACGGGGGCGTCTGTGAAATTCCTGGCTATATCCTGAGCAACTAGAAGAACGCAGGATGCCCCATCGCAGATAGTCGAGCAGTCAAATAATCTCATAGGCCAGGCTACAACGGCGTTTTGCCCCGGGTCATGCAGAAATTCCATTTCATCCGCCCAGTGGGGCTCAGGCAATCCTTTTTCCACCGCTGATGCAGTTCGCCTTTTCATGATATCTTTAATGGAAGCATTAAAGTGTGCCTTGGGATTGAGTCCGCCATTGTTATGATTCTTTATTCCCACTCTCATAAAATCTTCTACAATGGTGCCATATTTCGCCATGTGAGCTGTAGCAATAGTGGCATAGAGACCGGGGAAGGTGAAGCCAGCGGGAAACTCAATAATCGGGTCTGAGTTAATAGCAAGTGTTTCAGTCACTTCGGGCGTAGGCAGGTTAGTCATTTTTTCTGTACCACCAACCAGAACCATATCATATATGCCGGAAGCTATGGCTATAATGGCTTCTCTGAAGGCAACCCCGCTGGCAGCACACGCATCCTCAAATCTGACAGCCGGTTTGGGAATGAGGCCCACAGAGTTAGCGGTAGCAGGTGCTATATGAATCTGTTTTTCAAAAATATCACTGCTCAAATTCCCCAGGTAAAAAGCATCAATATCCTCAGTTTGAATGCCTTTATCTACCGAGGCTTTCAACTCAGTGAAGGCCTCCACGAACAAGTCTGTGGTTCTCACCTCCCTGGGATGGACTCCAAATTTTGATATTCCTGCTCCTACCACGGCTACAGCTCGCCCCAACTTGCGTTTCTTATGAACCATGATTCCTCCTATGAAATTTTATTACCCTAAACAGAATAATTAGATCTCTAGCCTTGGGCGACACCTATTACAAAAATTTACCTCCTTCAGGTCAGTATCAGCCAGGCTGTTGGAAAAGTGCATGACGCATTTGATATTGGAGCAATGTCCCAAACCAAAGGTATGCCCTATTTCATGGACTACTTCCTTGGTAGCCCTTTCAAAAAACAAAGCTTCATCTGGCGGCAAACCATAATATTCTTGCCTTAGTCGACAGAGGGATATGATTGCTGTTCCAGAGTCCATGTCAGCTTCCCCAAATACGAAGTTAAGTCCTGGAACATAAAGGTCGACATCAGCTATACTTGCAACCCTTTCGCCTCTTTCCGACTTTTCAAGAGAGGTTAGCAATTTTGAGGAAGAGTATTGCTTCCTCTGGGGATTATAGGCCTGGGCCAAATCGCTAAAACCTGCTCCTATTTCTATGGGACAATGAAAAACACCACTAATTCTATCCCGAAGCTCCTCCATTGTCTCGTCAGCTAAATTGCCCAATGGTTTAAGCGTGATCTTCACTTAATTCTTTGTTTGGACTCTTCTCCCAAATGGTCCCATAAGATTTTATCACAATCGACCGAGCAGGGTGAGACGCACAAGTAGTATAATTGCTGGATATCGAGGCGAGGAATTGAATTATAGCCAAGCGGAAAAGTATCTCGACAGTTTTATTAATTATGAGCAGATTCCGGGCATATCTTACGCTCAGCCTGGTTATACTTTAAGGCACGTAGAAGAGCTATTAAACCGTATGGGTAACCCTCACCTGGCAGCCAAGATAGTTCACATAGCAGGCACTAAGGGAAAAGGGAGTGTAGCAGCTATGATTGCCCAGGTCTTGAGTAGTTCAGGAAATAAGACAGGGCTATATACTTCCCCCCACCTTCATAATCTGAGGGAGCGTATTAGCATAGATGGCAGTTTGATTTCTAAAGCTGAATTTGCTGCTGCTATGGCGGTAGTCAAGCCTTTTATTGAATCGATGAGACAGGACACTGCCTTCAGACAACTTACTTATTTTGAGGCATTGACTGTGCTGGCATTTGCCTATTTTAAAAAGAAGCAGGTTGATCTTCAAGTGCTGGAGGTAGGTTTAGGCGGCAGGCTTGATGCTACTAATGTGACTAGCCCCGTAGTTTGTATTATTACTCCTGTTAGTCTGGACCACACTGAGATTCTAGGCAATAGCTTAGAGGAGATAGCTCAGGAGAAAGCAGGCATTATCAAGTCCGGTTGCTGGGTAGTGCTTTCTCCCCAGCCTGAAGAGGCAGCTTCGGTAATCAGCAACAGTTGTCGGAAAAAAGAAGCGAAGGTGGTTCAGGTGGGCAAGGATGTCACCTGGCGCAAGATTGGCGGTGACTTCTATCATCAATCGCTGGTGATCGAGGGTAGGACGAGTAGCTACCAAGTTAGCATTCCTCTTTTAGGCGATTACCAGCTTGAGAATGCTGCCGCTGCCGTAGCTGCTTTAGAGATATTGGGCTCTACGGGCTTCGCCATCTCAGCCGCCGACATTGCCCAAGGGCTTGCCCGGGTGCAATGGCCCGGCCGATTTCACATTCTGCAGCAGCACCCCACGGTGTTGCTTGACGGAGCCCATAACGTGGCGTCAATGAAAAGGCTGGTCAGTAATGTTAAAACATATTTCAATTACAAACGGATTCTTCTCGTTTTCGGAACATCCTGCGACAAAGACATACCGGGAATAATAGAAGAGTTGGTTCCCCTCTCCCCTCAAGTAATAGTCACACAAGCGCCGCACTCCCGGGCTGCTTCCACTTCAAACCTAGCTGCCGAGTTCACCAAACGAGGCATCAAGTCTGAAATTAGAGAGACAGTGGCTCAGGCTCTATCTCGAGCTTTGTCTCTGGCAGACAGAACAGACCTTATCTGCATTACCGGCTCTCTATTCATCGTGGGAGAAGCGTTGGATTATTTCTCTGGGGGCTGAATCCCTATGGGAGAGGCCAGGGCTTCCTTTGGTAACATATTGCCCAGGATTTCTTGGAGCGCCATGATATGGCTGCATATCTCCCATTGGGAAAAGAAATGACAGGTACAGTGCCATTTTCCATTGGCATAGCTTAGCTTATGGTCATCGTTCTCCCCATGGAAAACAGCAGTCAAACCTGATAATGTGACACGGTCCGGTTCCTGAGCATATCTCTTGGCTTTTTCAATCTTTCCAATAAGGCTGGACCGCATATTAATCTCTTACTGTAAGTATATAACGGATTATGGGAAAAGTCCAGCATCCGCAGCCAAGTGCTCCTGACAGCTCTCAGCTTGTCGCTTTCTGAGGCGGTTTTAACAAAATGGCCAGTATTGCAGCCAGAGCCCAGAATGAAGCACCAATGATGAAGGCAATTTGATAGCTGCCAGTCGCATCCCATACGAAGCCACCAATCAGAGGTCCCAGAATGCCGCCTATCGAAGCAATAGCACCAATCGTCCCAAGAATAGTGGCCAGAGATTTGCCCGGGAAGTAATGCCCGACGAGGCCAGGGACTTGTGGCATATTCCCACCATAAAAGAAGCCGTATATTATAGCGAAGGCATAAATCATCCACAGGCTCTGCACTCCCAGAAGCCAGAGCACAACTCCTGCACACACACCAGCACAGATTATCATAGCCCGCCTGAAGCCCGTCCTTTGTGCCACAGTTCCCATCCCTATCCTACCAGCAATACTTAGACCTCCAATGAGCGCTAGAGCGCCAGCAGCGGCGGTCTCATCAATGCCAATAGTTATAGCAAAGGGAACTATATGCACTATCACCATCTGGATGGGCATCATTGCGCAAAAGTAAATGGCAATCAAAAGCCAGAAGTACTTGGTTCTTAAGGCTTCCCCTAAGCTCCATTCCCCAGCCCGCCATAACTCAGACTGACTGCTTGCCGTGGCATCAGTAGATTCCGCGCCCACTTCTTCTATGCCCAGGGGTCTCAAGCCTTTCTTTTCTGGACTTGGGGCTATCAGCGCGGCAGCGACCATGAGGAGCACCCAGGTGCCTATGCCGAGGATGATATAGGTCAAGCGCCATCCATAGGTTAGAATGAGGCTATTTGCTGTCGGTGCATAGACTACAACACTGGAACCAATGCCCGCGGCAACGATGCCCAGTGTCAGCCCCCTCTGCTTAACAAACCACCTCTGCACAGTAGCCATGGGTAAGACCCATGAGGCACCCAATCCAAGTGAAGCTATGCCATAGAAGAGGTAAAACTGCCACAATTCTCCAACCTGACTGCACAGGCTGATGCCGATGCCAATTAGAGTCCCCGTACAGGCAAGAGTCAGCCGAGGGCCGAATCTGTCCGTAGCCCAACCAACTAACAGAGTAGAGACGATGGCCATAGCGATATGGAAAGATTGGATAGAAGAGGTTAGGGTAGCACTCCAGCCAAACTCCGCCTGAAGCGGTTTGAAGAATATCCCAAAAGTATAGAAAATACCGTAGCTGAAACTCGCCAGAAAGCAGCACCCAACCACCACCCACCCATAAAAAAAACGCGGCTTGTCAGTTTGGCCCACTTGACACTCTTGCTATTAACCGGAGCTTAAATCTACGTATGCCTAAACTCGACCTTTTCTTGAAATCACAGTATAGCACGTGAGATTGACCACCTAGCAGAACAGTCCCGGCATTTATAGCTAGGCGCAATTGTGCTACCATTGTAACTAGTTTGGGGATAATGTAATGGTCTTTCAGCCTCAACTCAAAATTCTTATCAGCCGTGATGAGATAGCTAAAGCTGTGGAGAGGCTGGCTTCTGAAATCGAGAGGGACTATCAAGGTAAGCAGCCTTTGCTTATCGGCGTCCTTAAAGGAGCTTTTGTGTTTATGGCTGACCTTATTCGCCAGCTTAATTTGCCCGTGGAGCTTGAGTTCGTCAGACTCTCCAGCTACGGTGCTGCCAGGGAGAGCTCGGGCAGGGTGAGAGTGATTCAAGGGCTCAAGACGCCTATCAAAGGCAGGGATGTTTTGGTGATTGAGGATATCGTGGATACAGGGATTACTATCTCTTTTTTGCTCGATTACTTAAGGAAGAAGAAGCCCGCCTCGCTGAGGCTTTGTGTTCTAACAGACAAGCCGTCCCGGCACAGAGTTCCAGTATCTATTGACTATCTTGGCTTCACCGTGCCCGATAAATTTGTCGTTGGATGTGGACTCGACTTCGACGAGAAGTTCCGCTATTTGCCTGGAATCTGTGTTATCGAGGACTAGATGACGAATTTAAAAGAGCTTATTTCTGTAGCCAGGGGAGAACGGCCGGCTGATTTGCTCATAAAAAACGCCCGCATAATCAATACCTTTGTCGGAGAAATAGAAGAAGCCGACGTGGCTATCCATGGTGGCAGGATTGCCGGAGTCGGGGACTATGGTGATGCAAAGGAAATTATTGATTTACAGGGTGGCTTTTTAGCTCCGGGGCTGATTAACGGTCATACTCATATAGAAAGCTCTATGCTTCACCCTGCAAGGTATGCTGAGGCCGTGGTTCCCAGAGGTACCCTGGCCGTGGTCACTGACTTGCACGAAATCGCTAATGTTTGTGGACTTGAAGGCATAGAATTTGTCATGCATTGGGCGCAAAAGCTCCCGCTGGATATGATATTCATGGCCCCATCATGCGTGCCAGCAACCCATCTGGAGACATCAGGCGCCCAAATCGGCTCCGAGGAAATTAAAGAACTTTTAGCTCACTCCAACGTAATCGGCCTGGGAGAGATGATGAACTTTCCCGGCGTGGTTAATGGCAATGAAGAGGTTCTGAAAAAAATCGGCGCCTCAAAAGGCAAGGTTATCGATGGGCACGCTCCAGGCCTCGGTGGTAAAGAACTGAATGCCTACTTGGCTGCTGGTATTATGTCTGACCATGAATCCACTACGTTGGAAGAAGGAAGAGAGAAGTTGCACCGGGGTATGTACCTGATGATCCGGGAGGGCTCTTCAGAGAAGAATTTAGACACCTTTCTGCCTCTGGTTACGGATAATACCTATTACAGATGCTTCTTTGTGGTGGACGACCGCAGTTGCTCCGATTTACTACGTGAGGGTGATATCGATTGGGTGGTACGAAAGGCAATCAGCAGGGGCCTCGAGCCAGTCCGGGCAATTCAGATGGCGACGATTAATGCTGCCCGGTATTTCAGGCTCCATGATAGAGGAGGCATTGGCCCGGGGTATATAGCCAATTTTATAACTATTACCGACCTGGCTAAATTAGAAATAGACATGGTGTTTTACCAGGGCAAGATGGTGGCAAGGCAAGGCAAGCCTTTATTCTCATTGCCCCCTGTTACTCCGGAGCTAGCAGATACAGTACACATCAAGCCGCTCACGGCGGAATCAATGTCATTGCGAGCGAAGCGAAGCAATCTCAGCGAGGAGACTTACCCGGTTATCGAAATTGTCCCCGGACAGATAGTTACCAAAAAGGTGCTGGAAAGGATAGAAGTTGTTGATGGGATTGTGATGCCCGCTCCGGAGAGAGATATTCTAAAGCTGGTGGTGGTGGAAAGGCACAGGGCCAGTGGCAATATCGGATTAGGCCTGGTGAAGGGGTTTGGCCTGAAGAAGGGAGTGTTAGCCTCGTCAGTGGCTCACGACTCTCACAACATAGTAGTGGTAGGTAGCAATGACCGCGACATCCTCAAGGCAATCGAGGAAATCAACAGGTTACAAGGTGGGCTGGTTGTTTGTGCCAACGGGGAAATCCTCGCTTCCCTGCCACTATCAATCGCTGGCTTGCTTTCCCCTGAGCCTCTAGATTTGGTCGTGTCCCAGCATGAAAAAGTGGAGAAAGCTGCTGCCAGCCTGGGCAAGCTGCCTCCGGCACCCTTCGCCCTGCTCTCCTTCCTGGCCTTGCCCGTGATTCCTGAAATGAGGCTTACCGATTTAGGCCTGGTGGATGTGGGCGAGTTTAAGCTGATTAAGTAGAACGCTCTGCATAACTCGCCCCAAAGCTGTGCCGGCCCTGCCCTTCTTCCCGAACCTGGTTCTGACAGCCAAACCGGATTGAAAAAACGACCGCTCTTTGGGATCGGAGTTGACACAGTTGTTAGGCACAGTTTGTCTCCATTGAACATCATTCATCTATCTTTAAGCGTATTAAACATGTCCTCGATACTCTCAATCTCATGTGAATCGAGATAACTTTGCTCTTTCCATGGGTCATAATGTTCATCAGCGTAAGCTTGCTCGCGCTCGGCACATTCCTCAGCTTGTTCCAAAATACTACCTAGTGTGGCGCTGACATCAATTTCGTATTTATCTGCCATATTTGACAGGTCATCAGCAAGTGTTTCCAAAAGAGTAGAATTGTCCATATCACTACACTCATCCCAAATTTGGTGATCTAGATAGTGGTTAAATGCCGCTTTGATGTTATTCCTATCATCATCAGTCCACCAATAGTAGGAAGAAAACTCCATTGACTCATCAATATACTTAAGATTTTCAAGTGTAGATACTTTTTGCAGCCCATATGACATTAAGATGCGCATCTTGTCCATCAGTTCTTGTTGTAGTTCGTAATCTAGATTTGTAGCTAAATCAATTGCTGCAATTAATTGTTTTAGTCCCTGAAAGTCAAATTCCCAATCATACTCGTCTTCATCGTTCGTCAGAAAATCAATTGTATTATCAACAGCTTCGATACATAATTCTAGGAGCCGAGATTCTCCAAGTGCTTCATAAATCTCGATAATAATGCGAGCTCTATCAATACGACCAGTATCTATATAATATACAGTGCTGATACCTCCATGGCGCTCAATAAGCAGAACATCGTTTTTCAGGGTTCTCTCAATGGCATCAATCAGCAGTTCTGAATCTATATGAAGGGGGTTTTCCCATTTAGACTGGTGTAGTTCTTTGCTCAGATGCCAAAGATTATAAACTTGCTTGAAACACACAGCAGATAAGAGTAAGTTATCCACATAAGCAGACTCATGTGAAAGTTTAAGTTCTAGAAAGTCTTTCACCGACGGATTATGGAATTCAACAATATTTCTTCGCTTAGTAGCTGTGAAAGCACCTTCCAATTCCTTAAGAGCGAACATGAAATCCTTGGGATTCGCTTGAAGATTGTAGCGTTTGATGTGGATGTCCTGTAAAGCAGAAAAGGCTTCTCTAAGAACTTCAATATGGATGCTTGGAGCAAGCGAATAAAGTGCAAGGAGGAGAATCTGTGATGAAGGCTCAATTTGATTTTCAAATGCATGTGACCATAGTTTCTCTGGATGATCAAGAGTCTTTCGGAAAAACCCCTGATATTGTTCAGCAGAAACACCGTATATATGCTGTAGACTTGCCATCCATTCGATTATTCTTGGACTGAAGTTGTGGTGAAGTATAATCTCGAAGTAGAACTTGTTTGCAAGTAGAACATCTATATAAGGTCTTGGGAGCTGACTGAAATATATGTGATTATACAGAATTTTAGCTTTTTCTTTCCGCGTATAATCTGATAGTGTTAGTATGTATTTTGCCGATTCAAGACCACTGGCTGCTAATTTTTCGTATTTCAGGTTGGCGCTTTGGAGTATGTATTCTCTTGTCGTCATTATCAGCCGAGCATTTTTATGCGAATGAATTAAGTCAATAAACTCTATAAGCGCTGCATCTTCGTTTTTGCCAAATCTATCATGTAACATAGTCTGACCTAAGAAATCATCGTAGTAAAAGATTTGCTTCTGATCGGGATGGTAAAGATCGAAAGCTTCCTTAATGTTCTCAGTAACTTGGATTGGTGAGTAACCCTTTTCCAAGTGCACATACAGGAGTATTTCGGCAAGCGTTGTTTTGCCAATACCAGGTATTCCTGATATCACGAGGAAGTTGTTATTGTCCAACAATTTAAGTGCCGCACGAAGACTATTAGTTTGTACATAAAGAGGGAGTTTGCTGATTATCTTCTCTATTTTGAAATCGGATTGAACCAGTACCGCGTTCTTCAATACACGATTCAAAACTGCCGTACTAGTAAGCCATAACTTGAAATGCTGTGTCTCAATATTTTGAAACTTGGAGAGCAGGTTGTTAACGTCATTTTGCCCAAATATATCTGCAGGAGTTTGAATAAATGGATTAAGTGCCTGTTGTATCGCTGATTTATTAAGAGGTGTCAGAGGTACTGAAGTCACAAGTATATACCGAAGTAGGGACAGATGCTGTATTTTAGGGAGCTCTTTTTGTTTCAAGTCACGCAAAAGAGCTTTAAAGCCAGACTCAATGTAATGTTTGCATTGAATTATCGCATGTTGGTTTTTTAGTGGAGAATAACGGAGGTCAATTCCTTGGTCTTTTCCTTCTTTGAACGATTCAATATGAACTCCCCACTCTTCTTGAAGAAGATCGCGCGTTAATTCTTCGAAATCCAGACTCGATAATGTACGGAAATCATATGTACTCATGTGACTAGGGAATTCCTATTATGCAACACTGCTTGAATATCGAGGCTCATTTTTGTCACTGTGCCTAACATCTATTTTTATACCTATTTTCTATACTTATTCTACGGGCATGTACTGTATAACTACGCAATATGAAGTGTCAAGGATTTCCCAGTTCAGATTGTGTTGAAATGTGAGAGATAATCCAATATGGTATTCGTAACACTTGAGTTCAGTGATCCACGCAGGCAGTTCGTTGGAACGATGAGTTAGAAGACATTTTTTGTCAGCCACTCAGTTCCTTCAATCAACTCTTCCACCTGTTCCTTGGTTGGCTCAGCACCCTTCTTGTGCGAGCATAGATTGCGAAGATCCGCCAAGAAACTGATCTTTCGCCAAGTAGGGGTATCAATTACAGAAGCTGCTTTGAGCGAGTCATTAAGATTCGCGATGGTAGGACGCTTCTTCGCAATTCTGATGCCATGGGCATCTGCGACCTTCTGAAGGTGACACTCAATGACGACTCCGACAAGTGCACCAGCAGCCCTTGGATTGATCTTCAGAAGTTGCTTGGCAATGGCCACTTCATTGTCTTGAAGTTCGGCATAAAGCTCGCCTTCAATATTTGCGAGCACCGAATCAATTCGGTTCTCTATGGAACGTAGAATTGTGAGTTGGTTGAAAAAACACTGCAGCACCTGCCCCCGCACGTCGAAGCCTTCATACTGATAGCCACCCGGTACTACACCCTTCAAGTAGTCCTGAATCACATAAGTTCCATATCCAAGCGACTTTCTCTTAGGGTTGATTTCGTAGTAGCTGCGGAACTCGGCATAGCGGTCTGGAGCAAGCGAGGCCACAGCCTTGAGGGCTTTTGTGTACCAGCTCTGATAGACATACTCGAACTGCTTCTCTTCCTTCTTCTGGAAGGAGATGGCTAAGTCCGCGCCCTCGTTGTATAGGCTGGCAAGTTCCTTATGGATAACTTCGCACTTAGTCATGTGTCTTCTCACATCTATTCTTATACCTATTTTCTAACTTATTCTATAGGTACATACTGTATGACGAAGCACAGCAAAGCGCAGAATTTTCACTTCTGCCTGGTGGCCCATAATGGTGAAGCGTCGAAAGCCTCTCCCTTGAGTTTGGCTTCTAAGATTTTCTTTAATTCTTCTATAGGCACCCGGATTTGTGCCAGGCTGTCTCTCTCCCGGATGGTAACCTGCTTATCCTCTAAAGACTCAAAATCTATGGTGACGCAGAAGGGAGTGCCAACTTCGTCCTGGCGCCTGTACCTCCGCCCTATGCTTTGAGAATCATCGTAATAGGTCATGAAGCTCGGGCACAGTTGCTTGTAAACATCCTTAGCCAGGGGAGCCAGCTTTTCGTTCCTGCTTAAGGGCAAAACAGCTACTTTAATAGGGGCCAGAGAAGGGTGGAGATGTAGGACTGTCCTCTTTTCTCCTTCGACTTCCTCATCATCATAGGCGTCGATGAGGAAGGCCAGGACGGAGCGGTCGACGCCAGCCGAAGGCTCGATAACATAGGGAACGTATCTCTCGGCAGCCTCATCATCGTAGTAACTGAGCTCTTTGCCGCTACATTTGGCATGCTGAATAAGGTCGAAATCGCCCCTGTTGGCTATGCCCTCCAGTTCCGACCAGCCCATAGGAAATAGATACTCGATGTCATGGCAATCCCTGGCATAGTGGGCCAGCTCGTCTTTGCCATGCTGGCGCAGGCGAAGGTTTTCCTTCCTGATACCCAGTTTGACATACCAGTCAAACCTCTCCTTGACCCAGTAGTCAAGCCACTTTTCATCAGTCCCGGGCTTAACGAAGTACTCCAGTTCCATGTGCTCAAACTCCCTGGTCCTGAATATGAAGTTGCCGGGTGTGATTTCATTGCGGAAAGATTTGCCTATCTGGGCAATGCCCAAAGGTAACTTTTTTCTGGAAGTGGTGATTACATTCTCAAAGTTAACGAATATGCCCTGGGCTGTTTCGGGGCGGAGGTGGATTGTGCTTGCCTCCTCCTCCACAGGACCCATAAAGGTCTTAAACATCAGGTTGAACATGCGCGGCTCGGTTAGCTCACCAGCACATTTGGGACATCCCTGGCCCTCTATTCGGTCAGCGCGCCACCTCAGGTGACAGGATTTACACTCCACCAGGGGGTCTGTGAAACTATCAATGTGCCCGCTGGCTGCCCAGACCCCGGGATGCATCATGATGGATGTGTCCAGCCCCACTACATCATCACGCTCCTGGACTATTGCCTTCCACCAGGCGTCTCTGATATTGCGCTTAAGCTCCACCCCCATAGGGCCATAATCCCAGCAGCTAGCTAAACCGCCATATATTTCACTGCTGGGGAAAATAAGCCCCCTGCGCTTACACAGAGAAACGATTTTATCCATATCCACTTTGCCAGACATCCTCGAATTTCCTTTGAGTTCCTTAGCTTACCAGCTTTGTTCACAGTCGTCAAAGGGGATGATAATCTTGCAAAGCTTGATATAGTAAAGGAGTTCATTATAAAATATAGAGCTAACTAAATTGCAGAGGAGCTGTGGAAAATGAATAAATTAAAGCTAGCTTGCCTGTTGGTCAGTCTTATTTTTTCTCTGGCAATATTTGGCGCTTTGATTAATCAGCCAATAGTTGCAGCTCAAGAGGAAAAAATCGAGCTTAATTCCAAATACCCTATACGGCCTGGACCAGTCGACATTTCCTTTACCTTTGACGTGGAACTGCTATATAGCGGTGGTGAAGAACAACGCACTTTTGAACTCTCAGCCGAGGGGCCCGATGGCTGGCTGGTGAGCATACTGCAATCGGCTTACGAAGGAACAGAGATATCGGCCATTCGCCTTGACCCCACAAAGGCCTACCCTGAGACAATTGCAGTCTCTGCCGCGGCACCTTATTGGTTATTCCCGGAGCCAGGAGACTACACCATAACTCTGAAAGCCGCAGCGGGGGAGATTGAAGACAGCATCGACCTAACAGCTAGAGTAACCGCCAGATATGATTTCCTAGTCCGAACGGAGACCGAACGGCTCAATATTAAGGCCACCGCAGGAGAAGAAAGCAATCTTACTGTTATTATCACCAATCTGGGAACAGCGCCCTTTAACCAAATAACTTTCCGCTCGGTCAAGCCCAAAGCAATTGCCGGCGAGGCCTGGAGCGTGACCTTTAACCCCGACAAGATAGAAAACCTCAATCCTTGGGATGAACGAGAGGTCGAAGTTGTCATAAAGCCCCCACCTAAGACCATCGCCGGGGATTATATGGCCACCCTGGAGTTTAATAGCGACCCCCAGACTTCAATCGAACCGCCCGCATTGGAGATCAGGGTAACAGTAGGGACATCTACTAAATGGGGGTGGATAGGCGCAGGAATAGTGATTGCTGTGATCGTCGGCCTGTACTTTACTTTTAGGCGCTTTGGCAGGAGATGATAAGTGGGGCAGATCGTCGTTGAGACAAGGGATTTAAGCAAAACCTATAACGGCTTCACCGCCGTTGACGGGCTCAATCTTCATATAGAGGAAGGTGAGATTTTCGGCTTTCTTGGTCCCAATGGTGCCGGCAAAACTACAACCATATTGATGTTGCTCGGGCTTACCGAGCCTAGTTCCGGGACAGCAGAGGTTTGCGGTTACAATCCGACCAGGGAACCTTTAAAGGTAAAGCACATTGTTGGCTATTTGCCAGAAAAGGTTGGCTTCTACGAAGACTTAACCGCAAGGCAAAACCTGAGGTATACCGCCGAGCTAAATAATCTGCCTAAATCTGAAGCCGAGAAGAGCATAGAGGATTTGTTGGCTACAGTAGGATTATCTCAGGTAGCTGACCAGGAGGTTAACAAGTTCTCAAGAGGGATGAAGCAAAGGTTAGGCATAGCTGACATATGGGTTAAAGAACCCAAGCTCGCCTTTCTCGACGAACCTACCTCGGGCATCGACCCCGAAGGCGTAGATGACATGCTCAATATCATAGGCAGCATGGCTAAGAAGGGTATGACCGTTATTTTTTGCTCTCACCAACTGCACCTGGTGCAGAGGTTATGTACTCGGATAGGAATACTGGCCAAGGGGCATCTGGTGGTTGAAGGACCGATAGACAGCCTGGGTAAGCAAAGCATTAGCGGTGGAAAATATCGAATCGAAGTTGAAGTGGCTCAGGCAAATCCTGACCTTCTCGATTCCCTAAAGCGGGATACAAGGATCAGAGAGGTGCAGGGTTCTGGCAATACGTTATTCATTACTTGCGACGAAGACCTGAGGTCTCAAATAGCCAAGGAGATTATCGATAGTGGCAGCCTACTGGTTGGGATGAAGATAGAGAAATATGACCTGGAGGCAATTTACAAAACTTACTTCGAAGAGGATTAGCTATGCCTGCTGTTTTTCGCAAAGAACTGGCTGACCATCTAGTTAGCCTAAGATTCCTGATCCTGTTTACTTTAGTTTTGCTGGCGGCGATATTTGCTACCTATATAGCTACTCGAACCATAAGGGAAGCAGTGACCACAGACACCGAATTTGTCTTCCTCACCATTTTTACCACTTCCGGCGAATCTTTGCCATCCTTCACCTTCTTCCTATCCCTTTTTATCCCCATTATAAGCATAGCTCTTGGCTTCGACGCCATAAACAGTGAGCGCAACAGCGGCAACCTGAGCCGGCTTTTGTCACAGCCAATCTATAGAGATGCGGTAGTAAATGGCAAATTCCTGGCTGGGCTAGCGGTCTTGGCTATTATGATCATAAGCGTAATTGCTATCGTTGCTGGACTGGGGCTGCGCATTGTTGGCGTGCCGCCAGACTCAGGAGAGGCCCTCAGACTCATAGTCTTCGCCCTGATAAGTATAGTCTATGGGGCTTTCTGGATGGCCTTGGCTGTTCTTTTTTCCATCTTATTTAAGTCGGCTACTACTTCAATGCTGGCTTCTATAGGCTTATGGATATTCTTTTTCTTTTTTACATCCATGATTGCTGGCTCTATTGCCAATGCTCTGGTCCCAGTTGACCAGACTTCCACGCTGGAAATGCTCGCCAGTAACGCTGAAATTCAAGGGACGATTGCACGCGTCTCTCCTCGCACCCTTTACGAAGAAGCTACCATTGCCCTACTAGTGCCTGAAGTAGGCAGCCTTAATCTCGTACTGCTGATGAGTGCCATCGTTGGAGGAAGGATGCTGACTCCTCTCCCCTTGAGCCAGAGTCTTCTTCTCGTCTGGCCTCAGGTCGTAAGCATAATAGCCCTGGCCGCTATCTGCTTCGCCGTCTCTTACATAAGGTTTATGCGAGAGGAGATAAGAGCGATTTAACGAATGGCGCAGCCTGGCTAAGGCAATATTCGGAAATCTCTACCTCGCCTTTCTTTGATTAACACGAACAGTGTTCCATATATAAGAGCAAGCTGATTGTCAGGACATGCCCGACATGCGGCATTTCCAGATATAGCAGGAAAACAAAGAGGGAGGTGAAAAATGGAACAAAGGAATGAATGGAGGCGACAGCTAATCATACTCATAACATCCTTCTTAGCCGGCTGGTTAGGTGTAGACCGCTTCTACCAAGGGCAAGTGGTATGGGGTGTTCTAAAGCTGATAACAATGGGTGGTTTTGGGATCTGGTATGTGATCGATTTAGCTATTGCTGCTTATGAATTTGGAAAAACCGACCGGCAAATGAGGGAATCATCGGCAAGCGTGAGCTAGCCCCTTAGCACTCTAAACCTTACTTTCTTCAATCGCCTGGACGAAGACAAGGTTTACAATAGACGCTTGCCTCAAATTCTCCAGCTATGCTGCTAACTTCGACAGGCTTACAGGTTTCAGGCAAGCTCAGCCATAAAGAAGTCTATCGCCCAGAATGGCAAGGCGCGAAAGGTTCGGGAGGGCAGTGAGTTGTTGAACCACCTTATTTAGCTTTTGCCTTGGCAGTTTTCCGGGCAGCGAAGCTCAGGTTATCCTCCTTCAAGCCAATGGCTATGGTATCCCCTTCCTTAAAATCACCCTGCAATATCTTTGTCGATATGGGATTTTCCACATACCTCTGAATTGCCCGGCGTAAGGGGCGAGCTCCGTATACAGGATCAAAGCCTCTCTGAGCCAACCAAGCTTTGGCTTCACCATGGACTTCAAGCTTAATATCACGCTCAGCCAACCTCCGCTCTACCTCATGAATAAGTAGGTCAACGATACTCTTCAAGTGCTCCTCAGTTAGAGGACGGAATATAATGACATCATCCATCCGATTTAGTAACTCAGGGCGGAAGGTTCGCTTTAAGGCACCCTCTATGGCGCTTCTCATTCTTTGTTCGTCAGCTTCCTCTTTACGGGAAAAACCAATACCTTGGCGCTGGAATTCCTCAGTGCCCAAGTTACTAGTCATGATTACCACTGTGTTTTTGAAATCCACAGTCCTGCCATGTCCATCGGTAAGCCTGCCGTCTTCCAGTAGCTGCAATAATATATTGAAGACGTCGGGATGAGCCTTTTCTACCTCGTCGAAGAGGATAACCCGATAGGGACGACGACGCACCGCCTCGGTCAATTGCCCTCCTTCTTCATACCCCACATATCCCGGTGGCGACCCGATAAGACGGGATACCGTGTGCTTTTCCATATATTCCGACATGTCTAGTCTTACCATGGTCTCTTCATCGTCGAAGAGAAACTCGGCTAAAGCGCGAGCCAACTCGGTTTTTCCCACCCCGGTGGGTCCCAGAAAGATGAAACTGCCAATGGGGCGTTTGGGGTCCTTGAGCCCGGCTCGGCCTCGCTTGATGGCCTCAGAAACGGCTGCCACTGCCTCCTCTTGGTCCACTATCCTCTGGTGAATCCTTTCCTCCATATGAACCAATTTATCTGTCTCCGTTTCCATCATCCGGGAAACAGGTATGCCCGTCCACTGGGCAACTAGTCCGGCAATATCCTCCTCGTCTACCACACTGTCAATTTTCTTCTCCTGCTGCCACTGCAATTTGGCTTGATTGTACTCCTGTTCCAAGTGCAACCTTTCCGCTTTCAATTCGGCAGCTTTCTGGTAGTCCCCTCGTTGCGAAGCCGCCTCCTCCTCATCAATCAGGTGCTTCATCTTCTGGTCCAGTGTTTTAACTTCTTCCGGAGCGCTTTCCATATCGATACGTAACTTGCTGGCTGCTTCATCGATCAAGTCGATTGCCTTGTCAGGCAAGAATCTATCAGATATATATCTCTGGCTCAGCTTAGCAGCGCCTACCAGGGCGGAATCCTCAATCTTTATTTTGTGGTGTTTTTCATATCTGGGACGAAGTCCTCGAAGCATCTCTATGGTTGCTTCTACGCTGGGTTCATCGAGGTAAACAGGGCTGAAACGTCTCTCCAGAGCTTTATCTTTTTCAATACGCTTTCTATACTCGTCGAGTGTAGTGGCCCCAATACATTGAATTTCACCACGAGCCAGTGCCGGTTTCAGCATATTGCTGGCGTCGATTGCTCCTTCAGCAGCCCCGGCTCCTACCACGGTATGAAGCTCATCGATGAACATAATGACTTCGCCAGCCGCTTGCCGAACCTCATCTAAAACTGCCTTCAATCTTTCCTCAAACTCACCGCGGAATTTGCTTCCAGCCACCAGCGCCCCCATGTCTAACGCCACCACCTTTTTCCCCTTCAGGGAATCGGGAACGTCTTCAGCGGCAATCTTCTGGGCCAATCCCTCAGCAATGGCCGTCTTGCCCACGCCGGCATCGCCAATAATCACGGGATTGTTCTTGGTGCGCCGACTAAGTATTTGTGTCACACGTTTAATCTCGTTTTCCCGCCCGATTACGGGGTCGAGCTTCCCTTGACGGGCTAGTTCCGTCAGGTCATGGCCATATTTTTCCAGGGAGCGGTATTTGCTTTCGGCTTGGCGGTCAGTAACTCGATGACCGCCACGAATTTTCTGCAAGGCCTGATATATCTTTTCCTGGTTAACGCCGGATTCGGCTAAAATTGCCGCGGCCTCACCTCTGGTTTCCCCGGCAATAGCAATCAGCAAATGCTCAGTGCTGACAAACTCATCCTTGAGCCTGTCGGCCTCACGGTCGGCATTTTCTAGAAGAGCGGAAATCCTCGGTGTAGCATAAATTTGCCCCGCCTCGTAAGTTACCTTGGGAAAACTCTCAAGCGTTGCTTCCACTCGTTGTCTGACCGCTTCGATATCTACACCTAGCAGCTGTAATATGTCCCTAGTTATGCCTTTCTCCTGCTCCAGTAAGGCCAATAGGATATGCTCCACATCCCACTGGTTATGGCGGTAGCGACGAACTAGCTCTTGTGAGGCTGCTAAAACCTCTTGTGCCTGTTCAGTAAATCTCTCTGGTCTCAACTTTCTATACCTCCTTCCATTCTGCGTCTTCTATTATGTCCTCCACTATGTCTTCTATTTCAGCTTGGGCAATTTTGCCGATTTTTCTCTCCATTTCCTCAAGTTGGTGTTGCATCTCCTGCATACTATTCATCAACCGCAACGCCACCTCTACACCAGCCAAATTAACGCCACAATCGCTCATCAGAGTCTTGATATAGCGCAAGCGGTCAATATCCTGCTCCGAATAGAGACGTATATTGCCACTTGAGCGCTCTGGCTGTACCAGCCCCAGCCTTTCGTAATACCGCAACGTATGAGCCTCTATGCCCACCATTCTGGCGGCTATGCTTATTACATACCTTGGTTTAGATTCCCGGTACATCATCGTGGCACCTCGCTTTATGTTGGTCGCAAGGACCTCAATCTCTCAAATAGCTTCCTTTCTTCCTCGGTCAAATTAGTGGGCAAGACCACTCTTACCTTGGCGAACATGTTGCCATACCCTTTATTGCCCATCTGTGGCATGCCCTTTCCTGCCATGCGGAAAACCTTGCCGTTTTGAGTCTCCGGAGGAATTTT
>Ga0180437_10005066_pt1 | contig 18232 bp, 17 predicted proteins | sample SS_ome_4_FD_132410 | JGI IMG/M metagenome (GOLD analysis project Ga0180437, IMG submission 132410) | Hypersaline lake sediment archaeal communities from the Salton Sea, California, USA - SS_3_D_1 metaG | ecosystem: Environmental > Aquatic > Non-marine Saline and Alkaline > Hypersaline >... | reverse complement strand
TCTTCATTGAAAGTGCCGTTTAATATTTTGCTTTTTATTAAATCATCAAAAATAGACCGAATTATATCGATCTCGTAGTCAATTAGTTCCTTTCCATAAAAAAAGTCATTAAAAGAGAACATCAAACTGTTTTCTAACATTAAGTTCCTGATTCCTTTTTCGGTATAAAACACGATCTCTCCATTATTATTGTAAAATATTCCTTTTATAGCTTTTTCCTCTACAATTTCCGTTAGTAAATCTACAATTATACTTGAGGTAATATCAAAATCAGTTAATGAGATGTGATCCTCCGATTTCGATTTAGTTACCAGCATTAACTTTATATCTTTCTTAGCTTCTTCAATTTTTCTTTCATTTAATATTAGTAAATCTCCTTTTTTGAAATAATTAATCCCTAAATCTTCAATAAAGTCGATAAACTGATCATATTGCATCCCTGTTTTATCAAGATATTCATTTATCTTAATTTCATCTAATTTCTTAATCTCTTCTCCAATCAATCTAACATTTTCATCAATTTTAGATAAGATTCTACTTTTTTCAATATTTAATTTTTGTGCTAATCGATTGATTTCTCCTTCTTTCTTATCGGCATCAGATATAGATTTAATTTCATCTATCTTTCGATTTATAAACTTAGAATAATAAAAGTTTTCCATAATATTATCGAAAATACCAGATCTTTTGTCTACATTAATATCAAAAAGCTCCACTAGTAGTAATTTACTGATTTTTAGTTTTTTGGACACCTCTTCAAAAGAAAAATATCCTAATATTTTAGAATTTTCTATTTCTTTTTTAATATTTAATAAGCCTAAATTTGTTAACCATTGTGTTCCTCGATGAAAATTAGTAAGATAGTCAACTGGTAAATTTTTAATTAACTTTATAAAATCCTTTTCGGATAATCGATCTCGATAAGCTTTTAAGTCTATAGAATTCTGTTTTGCTGCTTCAGTATTAATTTGTTCATTAATTTTCTTCAAAGAATAAAATGCTGTATCATTTTTTCCAGATAATAATTCTAGTTTTGTTGATTTTTCAATAGTATTTATGATCTTTTTAATAAAGTCATGAGGAAGATAATTAAATTTATTTAGATTTATTACTCCTTTTTTTTGAATCCTAATTAACATATCAGATTTAATAGAATCGTAGGGATAATAGAATCCTAATAAAGAATAGTATCCATCGATATATCTTAATTTTATTAATGTCTCAATAAACAATCTCAATTCTGATTCATTATCTATAGCATCTGAAAGTAATTTGATTAAATCCTTTTTAGAAATTCTCTCGTTTTTCTGGAATACCTCTAAAAGTTTGTTTTTTTCAATTTCATAAACAAAAATATTACTTCCTCCATTTAATTTAACATAAAAATATATTTTTTTATGAATATATTTCGTGGCTTTAAATTGTTCGATAAAATCTTTAAGTAAAATAACAGATTTCTTATTTATTTCTGTGTAATTATACTTTTTAATTAGGATATGCCCATCCAAAATTTTAAGGAGATTATTCAAATCAGCCCAGAAAATCTCTTGATTTAAAGAAGGAAATAATTTTAAAATTAGGTGTTTTAATTTTTTAAATAATAAGGATTCTTTTTCATCAAAATGTTGCCCTATGTATAATTTACCTATTTCTCTTAAATCAAATAATTGTTCAAAACTAAAATAATTACAATAATCTAAAAAATCTAGTAACAGAATAATATTATCATTGTTACTTTCTATCCTTAACGCATCAATCAATTCATTCGTATAATCGGATAGTAGCTTTGGGTTATCAATGAAGATTCTATGCAAAAAGAAATATATATTCTCTCGAATATCATTATTTTTATCTTGAATATTCTGAATAAAAAATGATAAATATTTTTCGGTAAGTACTTTTTTAGAAATCATTACAAATCCAAGGATAATTAAGGAATTTATTCTTATCTTTGGGTCTTTGGAATAAATTAATTCTTCTATTTTCTCATAAATACTCTCATTAATAAGAGAAGGCTTTTCTTCAGCCAATATACTTAAAATATAGGTGCTAGATACTATTAAATCATCCTGATTAAGTAAATTGCCTAGATCCTCAATCATATTTCGAATTTTAGTTTCTTTTCCTTTTTCTATATATTTATTGAGCTTCTCAACTAAACGATATAATATTTGATTATGCTCAAATTCTTCCAGATTAAACATTATACAACGTTAATAAAGATTAATCCAATAATAATTTTTCGAATAACTCAATTTTTAAGATGTCTTGAATTTCCTCGATAATAATGCTTGGTTGTATCTCCTTTAAGTCTTTTCTTTTACCATGCCCTGAAAGTAGGGCAATACTTTTAATTCCAGCATTCTTAGCACATTCTATATCTGATGGTAGGTCTCCAATAAGGTAGACCAACTGTTTATTTATGGGGTGTTTAATCTTATTTTTTATAAGTCTAAGTCCTAAAAGAACAGGATATGCATGAGGTTTTCTATAAGGAGTATCTTCACGTGAAATAAAAATAGAAAAGTATCTATCCAAGTTTAATTTATCTTTAAAATAATTCAATCGCTTTCTACTGGTATTTGAAATAATCCCAGCTATTACCCCCTTCTTTAGTAAAAGATTTAGAGTTTCCTCCAATCCATCATTTAATATTTCATATATCTCATATCTGGGATACATTCGACGATATTTTATAAAAAATAGTAACCGTCGCCAACGACTGGGAATGTATAATTTATATGCTTTATACGCTTTAATAATTGCTTTTAGTCTATTTTTTGAATCTGATTCTTCGAAAAGTCTTGCTATATCTATTAGTCTCAATGATTGAAGATTTTTCCAATTATAAAAACTTCTTCTGATAAAAGTTAAAGCACTATATTCAAGTGCTTTTTGAGTAATAACAACTCCATCAAAATCAAATAATAAAATAGGAGGATGAGTCATAAATACTATTTAAAATACTTTTTAATTCTTAAATATAATTAATATAAAAAACCAAAGATATAAAAAAAGATAATGATAAAAAAAATGAAAATATTTAATCTAAATTATGATTTTGTAGTTTATGTTCAATCTACTTCATCTGGCTCAACACTTACATGACTCAAAAGATAGTCAATCTGGTTAGATTTTTTATTGATGTTTAAAACTGTTTTGAGGGGTATTACATCTCCTCCTCCAGGCATTAAAGTTACGGAACCTGCTCGAAGTACGAAAAACTCAAAGACATCTGGTATTTCCTTCTTAATTCTTAAACTTTTTGTTGGGATTCTTTCTGCTGATGAAAAGATTCCAGACTTATGATAAATTTCGTTTCTTTCAATTTTCCAGTAATCAAATCTCGACCCTATAAATACCAAACCAAGGATAAAAACTAAAACTAAAGTAATTATTAAATAGAATTCTGCTGTAAGCCCAACATTGAAATCTACTAAAGGTGTTGGTGTAGCAGGTAAATTTGGTATCCATAAAAAGAACACTAGTAGAAGAACCACAACAACTACCATTATAAGTACAAAAAATTTTGCACTACTGAAGTCAAAAGCCATTATAAATAAGTTCACAAAAAGTACAATCAACCAGAGATTTCCCATCCACGCGACAGGGGTTGGATAAATCAATTGAAGAAGCCATAGTACGAAAGACACAACCATAAGCGGCCAAAGGAAGATTACTTTAGGATAAGATCTGAGAAAAACTTCTGTTGTTGCTTTAATCTTTTTTTCTGACATAATTTCTACTCATTCCTATTTGTTTTTAATTTCTTTTTTTAATAGATGAATTAAATATATATATAAAATCGCAATTTAAAAAACCTTCTTATCATTAAAATAATATGATCAGTAGCATTTCTAAAAAAAGTTAAACTGAGCGTTAATATTTACAAAAAACGACCAATCGATTGAACCATTCTAAAAGAATTTTGAACTTCTAAGTTCCCTTGGCTACTTATATCCATATGACCTGGTAAGAGATACTTTACATCAAGCGTGGTAACAAATTTAATCGATTCAGTAAGCTGTTTTAGAGACCCTCCAGGAAAATCAAATCGACCAAAACTACCTCCCGTAAATACTAAATCACCGGGTATTAAAATTTTTTTATTTGGTTCATAAAAACAAATTGACCCTAGAGAATGACCTGGTGTGAAATATATTTTAAAAATAAATTCTGATCCTAACTCAAAATTCCCTTTATCATTTAAATCTATTACATGTAATGGGACAATTGAAATTCCAAACATTTTAGGACTTATACCAAGGTTTCCCGGAAATATTTTTGATTGTTTTCCTTCATTAAGTATTTTCGCAGTTTCAGTAAAAGCATAAATTTTGGGGGGATTATTTTTTAACATTTCCATCAATGGATATAAACCAAGGACATGATCTACATGCTCATGTGTTAGAAAAACTTTAGTTATGTTTTCAAAGTTTAAATCAAACTTTTTCATTCCCTCGATCAAACCTTTTAAAGATATTCCGTTTCCGCCATCAAATAATGCAAGCTCTCTGGTAACATCATCAGCTATCACATATTGATTACAATCTAATGATAAATATTCTCCAAAATAAAACACATTCTTAATTATTTCTCTCCCAATCTTAGCTGAATAATTTTCTCTTGAACTAAACATGTTATCGAACAGTTAATATTTAAAAAAGTAAAAGCAACTTTTCTTTAATGCTTTACTATTAATCGATTTTAGTAAATAATTAAATTAAAGTATATTAAATTAAACATATGGATACTCAATCAAAAACGAATCCAGACATTGAAAATTTGAAGAAAAACATAAGTTTTGGAGTTAAAATATGGCTAGAATTCAATAATCATGAGTCTAAAAATATCTTAGGTTCTGGATGGGCGAAATTACTAGAGCAAATTCATGCTAAAAATCAAAAGTCTAGAACATCTTTAACTCAAGCTGCTAAAGAATGTGGTTACTCATATAAATATGCTTGGAATATCTTAAAAAGAATTGAAGATCGAACTGGTTTTGGAGTTGTAGAAACTGGTAAGGGGGGTTCAGGAGGTGGAGGGTGGGTTAAATTAAATGAATGGGGTATTTATTTATTAACCACATATAAAATATTACTTAAAGAAATGGAATCAATTGAAAAAAAACTTCAGAAAACTCTAAATGTTAATTAGAACTTAAGATAAGTTATTAATTAAAAAATTATACGGGGTTACATGGATGTAAAATTTTCAAAATCTTAGGATATGTAATATTTAAATATAAATTAAATTGATTGGAAAAATTCTTTAATTAAGGAAAAACAATTAATGTTTATATTATACCAACACTTAAATTAAGAAATTTACATTTTAGAAATTGTACATTTAAAATAATTATCTCAGAATTTAATAAGTTCCAATAAAAATAAGTAAAAAATATCTTTAATCTTAAGTAAAAAATAATAGTTATATTCACTTTACAAAAAACTTTATTAAGTGAAAAAATATGGCAATACCACTTCCCGGGACACCAATTATAATTGATATAGGTAGCGCTTATTGTAAGGTGGGTTTTGCGGGGGAACCTGGGCCTCGTTTTGTTTTCCCAACTATTACAGGAACGGAAAAATACAAATCTGTTATGGTAGATGTAAGTGCTCGAAATATATATGTCGGTAACGATGCTTCAAAGATGCGTGGGGTTTTAAAAATTAAACATCCGATAGATCGTGGAGCGATAACAGATTGGAATAATTACTACGAAATTCTAAATTATTGTTTATATTCATTATTGAGAATCCCAGATGTTTCTCAGTATCCCGTATTATATACCGAAGCTCCATTTGTTCAAAGAGAAACTAAAGAATATATTGCTCGTGTTTTTTATGAAACCCACAGAGTAAAGAGTTTAATAATGATCCCTACACCTATTCTTTCAATATTTAGTGTTGGATTAACTACTGGAATTGTAATAGAAAGTGGAGATGGAATTACATGGATTTGTCCCGTAATTAATGGGCAAATAGTTGATCAAGCAGTTCAAAAACTGACCCTAGCAGGTACGGATGTAAATCAGTATTTAAAGAATCTCTTAATGAGGGAAGGTATTAATATTGAATCTAGTGCCGTAGATGAAATAATCAAGGAAATTAAGGAAAGAAATTGTTATTTTGTGTTAGACCCTGACGAGCCTCCTAAATTAAAGGACTCATTAAGTTTTGATATGCCTGATGGTTCTAATATCAATGTTCCGAGTTATTTATTTCATGAAGCACCTGAAGTGTTATTTCAACCTAATTTATTGGGCTATAATATTTTAAACGTCCCTCAAGCTATAATAAATTGCTTGCAAGCAATTGATAAGTATTACTGGAGTGATTTATTATCACATATTGTGATTTCGGGAGGTAATTTATGCTACTCAGGATTTCAAGAACGCTTAAATATTGAACTAGCTAATTTACTTCCTCAAATAGGTAAAATTCCCAAACCCAAACAAGAGATTTCACATGAGAATCAAAAATTAAAAATGCAATCAATCGCAGTGTCTAAAAAACAAAACGATACATGCCCCCATTGTGGAGTTTTAGTAGATTTAAGTGATGGAAAGGAATTTTGTCCCTCCTGTAATGGGCGAATTATTCTCCCTACTCTTACCATCGCAGGTATTAATAATACTAAAGACTCTAAGACTTTAAATGGAAAGATAAAATGCTCTAATTGTAATAAAACTATTGAAGATAAAACTTCAACATTCTGTCCTTACTGTGGTAAATCGATTGGAAGTCCACAACCTTCTGAACTTTCGAAGGAAATAACTAAGCAAGTAACCCCTGCCAAAGAGTTCTCAGGATTCTATAAATCTTCAGAGGAAGTTCTCAATTTCTATGTTCCCGAGAATATTCAATTTGCTATTTTTAATGGTGCATCTATATTAGGGAGTTTACCGTCATTTCAAAGCTTATTTGTTACTTTTCAAGAATTTCAAACGAATAAAGATTTGCTTTACAAAGATATAAGCGAAATTTTCTAAATAATAAACAAAAGTAAGAACATCCCAACTCTTTTTTAATTTGTGTTCTTTAATAATTTGACGTAAACTGTGAATTATCGTTAATTTTTAATGTCAAGTTAAATTTAAAAAATTAAAATTTAGCTAAAACCAGATTGAGGTTTATTTTTAATTGAAAAATAATATAAGAAAATTGGCATTTGCTTCCTTAGTGGTTCTTGTTTGTTTTACTATTATTCCAGCAGCTTTTGCTAAAACAAGGCAGAGTCATATAATTGATTTTATTTACACAAACCAAGATAATTATGAAAATTTTGGAACCATACCTCAAGATACTGCTTATGCGTTAGAAATTATTGATTATTATAATTCCTACTCCGTCCAAGATTTTCTCGGTGTAAAATACCGAGTAGATAAAACCGCATTAAAGGAAAATCTTACAGGACAAATTGCAGAAATGTTCAATAACGAACAAATAAATATTTATGATTTATATTATCTCTTGAAATCTTTGAACATACTAGAACCTTTAGAACAATCTCTACAATCAAGCCTTCACAATAGGATATATCGTTATATAAATGAAACTTTTCAAGAAGAAGGAGGTTTTAGTCCAACTAATACTAGTAATTCTGCAAATATGATATCTACCTATTTCATCTATAATATTTATTCTTTAATTAACGAACCAGTCTTAAATAAAACTCAACATATAAATTGGATTTTATCATGTAATAATGTTGATGGTGGATATGGCGGAAATCAAACGTTATCTTCAACTTTATTAACTACTATGTGCGCGGTCTCGTTAATTAAATCCTTTGAGGCTACTTTAATTAATCAAATAATAACGTTAGATTATCTGAATTCACATTTTGTAGCTGATCCAAGTAACCTTGAAAATTATGGGGGCTATTTACCAGATTTAATCGCACAAAGAGCTTTACTCTCCTCTACTTATCAATGTATAGAAACAATTAAATTAATAGATGCTAATTACACTAATAGTGCAAAATCTAGTATATGGATTTTAGGATTACAAAATTTCCAAGATGGGGGATTTGCTGAAAATCTGGGATTATATGAACAAAAAAAATCATCAATCACAGCGACATATTATGCTTTTAAAGTTTTATATTCCTTTAACTCTCTAAACTTATTAAATGAAGATATTTTTATGGTAGAATTTAATTTGATTATTCTATTTGTTGTTTTATTCAGTATTGCGGGTGTTATAGCATTAATATATTTTATTTGGAGAAAAAGAAGAATTTAAACTCCAAATCTACTTTTAATAATTATCTAATAATCGCTCTTTAATATTTTAAATATTTTTAATAGAATTATATACTACTCATTTTATATTAAATTAAAACAATGAATATAGATAAACTTTTAAATGGTAAAAAACTCGCAGAAAGTCTCAATACAACCCTAAAACAAGAAATATATGAATTAGTTAAAAAAACAGGTATCAAACCCAAACTTGCTGCTATAATTGTAGGAGACGACCCGGCATCAGAAATTTACATTAGAAATAAACATAGAGTGTGTAATGAAATTGGTATTGGTTTTGAATCTTTCAGGCTACCAAAAAACGCATCAAAAGAAGATGTAATAAGAATTATCGAAAAACTTAATGAAGATAATTCAGTGCATGGGTTTCTAATCCAAATGCCTATTCCACCTCATTTAAAGAGCTTTATTTCTGAATTTGTTGAACTGATTGATCCGAAAAAAGATGTGGATGGATTTCACCCCCTTAATAAAGGATATCTTTTTGACTATCGAGAAGAATTAATACCTTGTACTCCACAAGGAATAATTGCTTTACTAGAACATTATAAAATAGAAATTGAAAGAAAGAATGTTGTTATAATCAATCGTTCAAATTTAGTTGGAAAACCTCTAGTATTTATGTTATTAAAACGAAATGCAACAATTACGGTTTGTCATTCCTTTACTAAAAACTTATTTGAACATACAAGAAGAGCAGATATATTAATTGTAGCTGTAGGACAAGCTAACTTTATTAATGAGGAAAAAATAAAAGAAGGTGCAATAATCATAGATGTAGGAATAAATAGAGTTAATGGAAAGTTGTGTGGAGATGTGAATTTTGATAGCGTAATAAATAAGTGTGGTGCAATTACTCCTTCTCCCGGAGGTGTAGGGCCTTTAACTGTAGCTTTTTTATTAAAAAATACTATTAAAGCTTATAAGAAAATATTAAAGACATCAAATTTAATTTAAATAAGAAGTATACGTAAATAGAAAAAGTATTAATATCGAATATAACAAATTAATTTATAAATAACTTAAACTCTATGGATTTATTAATCCATAACAAGAAGGACTTATGGCAATTTTAGAAATTGGAATTAATTTAGGGACTAGGAATTTATTAAATAGGAAATATTATGATTCGAACACAGGAGTTGGGTTAGATCCACAACTAAGGGCTGGTTTCCTTTCAGCGCTTGAAAGTTTTACATCAGAAGTATTTGGTGATGATATTAATGTGGTTTCATTAGCTTCTTTTAAATTAGTGTGTTATTGTGAATTGATTTCCCTCCCTTCTGATGAAGATGATAAGCAACCATTACTATCTTATGCTATTATTGAAAAAGAAACAGAGACTGATATTGTAAAAAAACATTTATATAAAATTAATTCTCATTTTCTAAATCGCTATTCACTTAATGATATTTTTTCAAAAAAAGAGAAGTTTTTTAGAAATTTTGAAACTAGGATAGATGAAATTCTAGGAGATTTAAAGTTAAAAACTGAAGATCGCTTTAGATCCATATTTTAATTTTTTTATGGGGTAGAATTTAAGTGAGCTCCAATATTGGACCAGAAGCTCAAGCGGCTTATCAAAAATATTTAGATGCGACAACATTAGAGGAAAAGATAAAGAAATTAGAAGAATTCTTATCTGTAGTTCCTAAACATAAGGCGACTGAGAAAATTGTAGCATTAAATAGATCAAGATTAGCTAGATTAAAAAGAGAACAAGAAGATAAAAAAGTTCGAGCAAAAACTACTGCTAAGCTTGTTAGTCCTTTCTCGATAAAAAAAGAAGGAATTCAGTTAATTTTAATAAGTGATTATCATTCGCCTGGAGTTGGCAAAACATCACTTTTAAATCTACTAACAGGAGCGGCGAAAGAAAAAATTGGGCGTTTTACCCCTATTCCGGAAATTGGAATTTATGAGTATAAAAAAATCCGATTTCAGATTGTTGATATGCCTTCTATAATGGATGGTGCTTCTGCTGGTATAGGTAATGGAAAAGAAATAATTTCTCAATTGCGTGCTTGTGATTTAATTTGTTTTTGCATCGATTTGTCACGAGATTTTCAGTCACAGATGACATTATTATTAAAAGAACTAAGTCAATCGAATGTAAGGATAAATATACCCCCCCCTCCTATTACTATAGAAAAAACCGGTTCAAATAAAATTCAAGTATTTTATTTAACAAATGAAGCAAAAAAAAATGTTGATTTAGAACTTTTATCTGATAAAATACGAGAAATTATTCATGAAGGGGGTATTAGAAATGCGATTGTAAAGGTTTTTGGTGAAATTAATCTGAATCAAGTGGTCGATGCTATGAATCCATCTGTAGTATATAAAAAAGTGATAATATTTGGTACTAAAGGTGATTTAGCACTCACAAAAGATTCATTTAAAAATTTGAAAAAGGAATTCAATATTAAATTTCCTCTAATCATCGGAACAAGCGTTCAAAAGGGAGAATTTCCGGAAAATTTTGGAGATATTATTTTAAAATTCCTAAATAAAATTAAAATCTATACTATGCATCAAGGTATAAAAGCTGAAAAACCTCTTATACTAGATGATGATCCAAATCTTCCAACTGTTAAGGATGTAGCATTAAAAATCCATAGAAGCTTTTATGATACTTTTGATTATGCTACTATTATTCGAGAAGGAAGTCGTCAAAAAAGGAAGAAAGTTGGTTTGGATTATGAAATGAAGGATAATGATATTATTGAATTGCATACAAAATAAGCTAATATTTTAATTATTAAATTATAACTCTAAGAGGAAAAGTAATCATCAATATTTGGACTCATTTTCAGTATAGTTTCAATAACTTCAGCAAGTTCATGTTCAGATAATGAATCCTTTTCTATCAATTTATTTGCTAACTTTTTGTATATCTCTCCTCCATTTCCTTTTAATAATTTTAGCTTACTTCCAAATGAATAAAGATTTAGATATGTATTTTTAAAATCTCCCATTTGTGTTGGTTTATCTCCTATATTTTCTAGCGCTTCATTTAATGTACTCCTAATCCTTTCTAAATAATAATTTAATTTAAATTTTGTATCATCAATCTCTTTCTTTAATCTACCTAATTCTTCTTGAAATCGGATATAAGTGTCTTCATCTCTTAGTTGGTCTGAAAGTTTAATTACTTCTTCTGCTATATTCACTTTTTTAGGGAGAATTGGTGTATTTTCCATTTTATAAATAAGCATATCTCTTTCCTGTATCACAGCATTGCGCTCTTCTTCTGTTAAATGCTTACTTTTTGCCCAAATAGATTTTAAGGCTAGTTTAGGCTCTATTAAAGAACTTTTACGAAAATCTTTTATATTTTCGGCTAATAAGGTAGCAAGTGGTTTATCCAATATCTCAAACGCGTTTCTATCACCATCCCAAGAAAGGAAGAATTCTTCATATTTTTGAAGGAGTTTAATCAACTTTGGAATCAATTTATTTACTGATTTTAAATCCTCCTTATCTGTTATTATTACCATATCCACTTTTAGAAGTGGTATTCCTGTAATTAATACAGAATAATCACCTAATTCTATATTCTTTAATTCTTTAGAACCTTCTAAAATTAGTTCAGAAACAAATGATTTCATTGCTGAAAGAAATGAACTAAACATTTCAGCTTTTTGAGTATCCTCTTCTTGAAAACTCTTATCATAGATTAATAATCCAGTGTGACTTTGGTAAAGAAAGATTGTATATATCATAACTATGTTATTTCCATTATATTCTCAAGAGAATTTTGGGATGATCCTTGCTATTTAATGATCTTTTTCAAGATCTTTAATGTTTTCTTAATGAATTATATATATTAAAATTGCAGTTTATAATTATTTCTTAATTTTTTTTATTATATTTGGAATTTCAGAGATTTCCTTTTTGTATTCTGAACTCAAATCTGCTATACCTTTTGATATATTTAAAATACTTTCAAATGAATATATTAAATTCTCAAGATAATCAGTAATGTCTCCTTTATATATCATGATTTTATATTCATCTTCTAAAAATTCACTTATTTGCTCAATCGTAAAATCCTTTTCAATTCTAGTATTTAAAATAATCCTTTCCAGATTCAATCGTCCACAATTACAATAAGGTTTATCCTTACAATTACAATTGAAAATCTCAGTGGTCCATTTTATAATATAATCAATGAATTCACGGGAAAATTTTCTTCTTTTTTTCACATAATTCGCATCCATCAAAGATAACACACTGGCACTAAAAAAATTATTAGAGAAATATTTCATATTCTGATTTTTTGCTAAATCTTTTACAATCTTTTTTGATAAATATACATTTTTAAGGGGCTTTAACTCCAGAACTATATCTGATATTCCGATTTCCTTTAACTTTATCCTATTTATAATTTCAAGGCTTTGGTCTACCGTCAGGAAAGATTTTGAAATTGCACGTCCTAAATGAGTCGCAGTAAATTTGTTATCTCTGTCAATTATTATTAACTTTAATTTATTTAACTTATCAAGAATCTTGCTCAAGTCATATTCAGAATTAATTAAAAAATTATAAAATATATTAATTTCATTATATTCTACTCCATCATTAAAAGTTGAAATTAAAGCTAATAGTTCTGTTATAGAACGATCTTCATTTGGCTCTAGTTCAAAATCTTTAATCTTCCCATTTAATAAACTAATAGCGATATTTTCTTCTGTTATTTTTGATTTAGGAGAATACACTTTTCCGGGCTCTACTAGAATATACGCAAAACCAAGGTCATGCTTTCCTAACCTTCCAGCTCTTCCGAGCATTTGCTCAAATTCTGCAACTGTTAAAACGTTAATTCCCATTAATAATGATTCGAATATAACTTGCCTTGCTGGGAAATCTACACCTGCCGCTAATGCTGCTGTAGCAACAACCGCAGAGGTTATCTGATTTTGAAATTTTAATTCAATTTCTTTCCTTTCTTCATTTGTAAGTCCAGAATGATAAGCCTCTATAGATATTCCCTTATTCCTTAAAAATTCAGAGATATTTTCACATTTTTTTCTAGAATTTGTGAAGATTATTGATTGTCCTTTAAATCCATGTTCTGATTTTTCATGAAAAGCAGAAATAACCAATCTTCTGATATTCTGAAGTTTTGCAGCCTCACTTAAGCATAAAATTAAATGGCGCTCTATTGGTACTGGACGATTTTTATAATTAATTAAATCGCATCCTAGCTTATTTGCTAATAATTTTGGTTGTCCTATAGTAGCGCTGAGATATAAAAATTGAGCTAATTTACTCACCAATTTCAATCGAGAAATTAATCCATCTAAAATAAATCCTCGTTCAGGATCGATTAATGTCTGAATTTCATCAATGATTATCGTACCTAAAGTACCTATTTTCTCTCTATTTCCACTTCTAAGAATGTAATCGATAGCTTCATATGTGGCTACAATGATATCGGCATCAATTAAATCATCATAATTATCTTGCTCTGGTTTATCAAGAATAGATTCTCCCACTTTTTTAACAATTTTTAAGTCTAAAGCTTTGTATTTAGTTTCAAACTCTTCTGTCCTTACATTTGCTAATGCTACGATTGGAACTAAATAAACCATTTTCAATTTCTCATTTAATATCCTTGTAATTCCCGCTAATTCACCAACTAATGTTTTACCAGCAGAGGTTGGAGCCATTATTAGTTGACTCGCATGATGATCAATTAATCCCCGATCTATTGAAATTGCCTGGATTGGTAATAGTTTCCTTATATTCCATTTAAGTAACAGATTTTTGAATTCTTTAGGGATATTTGTGTCTTCAATAGTATAATTAAGATATTTCTTTTCTATAGAAGGATTCTTTTCAATATCATAAAGAGTAATATCTTTGTTTTTAGCAGGGTCAAAATCTACTTTAAATGCCTTAATGACTTTTTCCGTACTTTTAAATTTCAAAATCATATGTTTAAAGAAATTTTTAAGCTTTGGACTAAATTTTATAGTATTATATAAACCTAATAATTCTATTTGGTTAACTACTACATCTAAAGCGCATTCTGAACATATAATTGTATTATTAAGAGATTGAATTTGTTCACTTTTATCAAGTATATTAAATTTTTTATTCTTTATACAAGAGCTGCACAAAGTTAAACTTTTTAATTTCTCATCACTAAATTGAAAACTCTTAAGCAAGTTTCTAATAATAAAAAACTGTTCTGCTTTAGTTTGATCAGAAAAGGCTATAAATTTATTTTTATCATTGAGTAAAAACTTTTTTAACAGTTTTGGGTTGAGAAGATTTTTAGATCCGTCTTTTCGGAGCTTTGAAAAATATACTGGACGATTTTTCCCCTTAAGATCTGTTCCAAATATTACTTGGCCTCTGAAGAATGGTTTTTTTATGATTGAAAATATATTTTCTTTTTTTTTATAATGTTTAAGATAGAAAAAGTTAATGTCAAATGAATTTGGTTCTTTTGTATCCCTATTTTTATCAAATACAATAATATAATCTTTAAAAGGAGTTGCCAAAAGGAAAACCAGAAATATTATAGATATTATTAAAAACCAAAAACAAAAATTCAGTGATTAAAAACCAAAGACAGCTTTAATTTTATCATATATTGCTTTAATTTCTCGTAGTTTATTCTCATCTCCCTGACTTAAGAAATGTTCTATCCAAGCTGGGAGCCCTCCATCACGTATCCACTGCAAAAAATATTCAACTGCTTGTCTTTCCTCTGCAGACATAATTAATCAACGATAATTTTTATTTTATTTTATGAATTATTTTTTTCTATATTACATTATAAATTATTCTATTTTATACTTTTACAATTAATATCTGAATTTTTGATAGATAAAAAACATAAAATTCAATTGTCTAAAGTAAGAATAAAAACCCCAAATTTGGATAATATTTTTGAAAAGTGGAAACAAAGTGCTATTAGAAAGGATGAAAAAAAATGGAAAAACAATTTAGCTCAAAGGGCTTCTGTTTGTTAAAAACAAAAGGTTTAATAATTGAATAAAATGACTATAAATCAGTATAATCTTATATTAAAGATAAATTCTATATTCATAATGAGTTATAAAAATGACAGAAACAAGAAACACCCTAGAAATGGGAATATTTAATGGATACTACCTCAATGTTATCGTATTATCGACTGCCGCAATTTTTGCAGCTTTCACTTGTATCCTAACGTTTATAGTTCCTTTTACTATACCAACAACCGGGGGCTATATCAACTTAGGAGATATTGGAGTAATGATATCAGGTTTACTTTTTGGGCCAATAATAGGTGGTCTAGCGGGTGGTATTGGATCTGCCTTTACAGATCTTTTCTTAGCACCTCAATATGCGATTCCAACATTTATTATAAAAGGATTGGAAGGATTTATTGTTGGTTTAATCGCTAACCCTAAACGATTTTATAGTAAATTTAATTTTAGGGATGTATTAGCAGTAATCATTGGAGGCTTATTTATGGTATTTGGATATTTCTTAACTGAGATCTTACTTTATGGATTTCCAAGTGCTTTATTTGAATTATTCTTTAATGGGGCAATTCAATTCGGATTAGGAGCGCTTGTAGCTTCAATATTTACAATTTTCTCCCGAAAAAATATTATTTCTGCGTTGCCTCAAGTTTTTGATAAAATCTTCATTTATGAGGCAGTTAATACTAACTCAGAATAAGTTAGAGCAATTTTAAAATAACTTTAATTACGCATTTATTTTTTTAATTGAAGCATAAGCAGTCAAAATTTGTCCGAAAAATAAAGAATGACTTGCCATACGTCCAGATTTGCAGGTATGGACAATTTTACATTCATAACTTAAGATACTATCTTTAATTGTAGGTACTTTAGTACGTTTTCCTTCTATTATTTCTAAACCAGCTTTTTTAAATTTATCAACATTTTTCCCAGAATAAGAACCTGTTATATCAATAGTATCTACATTTTCTTCTGCAGGGATATTAATCGTGAATTCTGGAACACCTTCAGTTAATAGTTCAAACGTATAACGAGCAGGTGAAACAGCAATAGTAATTATAGGAATCATCCATAACTCTCCAATTGTTTTCCAAAGTAATGCCATTACATTTAATTTGCCATTATTATCCATAGAAACCACATGGGCTGCTTGACTCATAAAATACTCCATATAGTCATATGGATTGATCTCTTTCCTGTTTTCTTCCATATATATCACAAATTTCAAAAAATGTTATGCTTTAAAAGGTTCATCGTGGATCACTTTATCAATGGCTTCTAAACAAGCTTCATCCCAATCATCATTTGGATCGATATTTTCAGAACAGATAGGACACCAATCATCGGAATAACCTTCATCCCAATCATCTTCTTCCATATCTCCATTTAAAGTACTTCCACAATAAAGACATACACCATCATCATATCTTTCTAAAATTTCTGAGATTAATTCTACTTTTTTTCTTGAATTCATAAAATTGCACTCTTATATTTTAAGAAGGTTAATTATATATGCAAAAAGTAGGTATAAAAAGATTTAGATTATTTATATAATATTTCTGGCGGCTTTCGTTAAGAACTCTTCTGCATCTTTTACTATTTTTTCAATTATATTATTAACACTTTCGATGGAATTTATCAATCCTATACTCTGACCTAAAAGTACAGCGCCATCATTTATATCACCATTATACGTCATTTCATAATGTTTTTGATCCTCTAAGGCCATAGCAGGTGTGATCTGGGCTTCAAGAGCCAATTTTTCATCTTTACTACTAATTACTCCATGATGTAGTGAATATTCATTTTTCCATAATCTAATAGGTCCTAAGACCCCTGTAACCCAAACCGTGTCATCAGCTTTTGCAGGGGGTACAATATTTTTATATTTCTCGTGAAATTCGCTTTCCTTTGAAGCTATAAATCTTGAACCCATTGCAATAGCACCTGCTCCCATAGATAGCGCAGCAGCAAGTCCCTCCCCCGATGCAAATCCTCCACATGCAATTGTAGGCACATCTGGGTGTTTTTGGTGAGCTTGCTGTAAAAGTACTAAAGAACTAACTTTCTCATATGATTGATGGCCTCCTCCTTCCCATCCCGTTACAACTAGTCCATCTACTCCATTAGACACACATTTATTTGCAAGCCATAAAGCCGGTGCTACATGGAAATGTTTTATCTGTGAACCTGATTCCTTTAATCTCAAGAAAGATTTGCTCTGCATCATTTTTGGAGTTCCAGCACTTGTAATTGCATATAAACATTGTTCTCTTAATTTTGGGTTACTTTCTATGAACTTTGGTATGCCACGACATAATCCCGGAGCATCTAACTGTAACCTCGAAGTTCTTATGTTAAACCCAAATGGTTTATCGGTATGCTCAATAACATGAAGCATATTTTTTTTCATTTCTTCCATACTATTTTTGCCAAATAGATTAGTATGACTTAAAACCCCAAGGCCTCCCGCTTCGGAAACTGCAATAGTTAGTTCGGTTGTATAAAAAGGGCCCATTGGAGCAGCGACAATGGGATGTTTAATCCCAAACATTTCTGTTATTACTGTTTTTAATCCCAATTTTAGCTACACTTACTAATAAGTAATTATCCTATGAATTATATGATTAAGAGTATTAAATATACTTTATTAATCTTTAAATAGAATTTCAAGGCGAAACTTGAGATTTACATAAAGTTAGTAAAAAATAAAAAATATTATGAACAAATAAGTTGGTGATTATTGCCTAAATGAATTTTCCTACAAATATTATTAAGCCAATCATCGATTATTCTTGCCCATTTTCGCATTACCATAATAAATCTTATTTTATTTAATCGAGAACCAGATTCTCTAATAATAAAAGAAAGATTTTTGTCTAACATTAGTAGACTAAGCTTATGTAAGATTGTGAAAATCTTAAATAAATTTTAATAATTCCCTCTTATAAAACATTATATTATAGTTTTCACT